>Ga0209025_1000266_pt1 | contig 122782 bp, 132 predicted proteins | sample AraplaMF_Col_mLB_FD_184256 | JGI IMG/M metagenome (GOLD analysis project Ga0209025, IMG submission 184256) | Arabidopsis root microbial communities from the University of North Carolina, USA - plate scrape MF_Col_mLB (SPAdes) (version 2) | ecosystem: Host-associated > Plants > Roots >... | reverse complement strand
AAGAACTCTTCTGTTTTTTCTGCTGATCGATTATACACAGAAATAGAAAAACCACGGCTTTCGATATTAAGAGCTAGATTTTTCCCCATTACTGCTAAACCAATCACACCAATTTGTTGTTTAGCCACTTGAATTAGTCCTTTCCTATTAAATTATGCAAGGTATTAGTACATAAAGTAACGATGATGCCTTTCATTAATATAACCTTACACGGTTAACACTATCCTTTTCAATTGATTACGCAATTTTTAAGGATATTATGAATAAGTATACATTCTATTATAAGTTATACATAATATTTTTTTCTTGCATACTCAGAAATTTAGGTCAATAATGATAGTTATATAATGATAAAGTCTTAAAAAGCTATGCATTTACTCAACATTAAAATTTAATAAAATGAAAAGAAGTGATTCTATGATTGTACAAATATTATTTCAAAAAAAGTGGACGCTATTTTTAGCTACATTCATGATTGCAATCATTGGTGGTTTATTATTTAAAGTAGTAAATCTTCCAATACCGTGGCTTCTTGGTTCGATGTTTTTTGTATTTATATGGGCAAAATTCTTCAAACAAAAACTCTACTGGCCAAGTAAACTTCGTGATTCAGCAATGATTATCGTAGGTTATACAATCGGTCTATCATTTACTAGTGCTACTTTTGTTCAAATTGGTCAACAGATAACTTCTATGATTTTAATGACTCTCCTTCTATTACTTTTTACTTTAGTCATTTCCATTATTATTTCAAAACTTTCAGGTATTCCTTTTCCGACTATTCTAATAGGAAGTATACCAGGTGGACTAAGTCAAATGATTACTTTAGCTGAAGAATTAGAAGATGTGGATATTACTGTTGTAACTTTTCTCCAAATTTCTAGATTAATGATGATCATCTTTACAGTACCATTATTTATATTTAGCCCTTTATTTGATATTCACAGAGATAGATCCTTTACTAGCACTGTCCAAAATTTTGCCAATCAAAGTGACTTACTTCCAAATGTATTAGTATTTGCAGTTGTTTGTATTCTTTTTGCTATTTTAGGTAAACGTATTAATTTCCCTACTGCATTTTTGTTGGGACCAATGCTAGCTACTATTTTATTAAATTTATCAGGGTTTAAAGGCCCTACTCTCCCATCATTCATTCTTGATTGTTCTCAATTAATGATTGGAGGATATATCGGACTACTACTTAAACCTGAAAATATGAAAAATAAATTCAAAATATCCATTTTAGCTATTTGTAGTGGTATAGTACTTTTATCATTTTCATTTGGACTAAGTATTTTATTAACACATCTACATTCTATGAATACTGTCACTTCAATGTTAAGCCTTTCCCCTGGTGGAATGGATCAGATGGCGATTATTGCAAAAGAAGCACATGGTGATATATCAGTTATTATGTGTTATCAACTATTTAGAACTTTATTTATTTTTATTGCAGTTCCATATTTATTAAAGTTTATCTTTAATCGCTTGAATGTGAGAGTTGCAGATAAAATGTAAAAGGTAATCGGTAAAAGTTCACTCTAGTGAGAATTTAATCATCAAAGGGGGTCCCATAGACTCCCTTTTTTCAAACATTACTATTCTGTATATATTCTATTTGATTTTTTTTGAATTCCTCTTGTTCTTAATCTCTCACTTTTCAAATTTCGTATCTTCACTAATTAATTTACAATCAGAGTTATTCTGCCTGGATTTTGTCATTTTCTAATAGGCACAAAATATAATGTAGAAATCAATACAAACTAATTCATACGAATAGTTTAAACAAATTTAAACTATAATATTGTTATGCACACTTACATATTTTAGATGAGGTGAGATTAAATGGTTGTATTATTTACATCAAAAGCAACTACTACCGGTGGTCGTGAAGGACATGTGAAATCTGACGATGGTTTAATTGATTTACAGCTTACAATGCCATCAGCTCTAAATAAGAAAACTGGTTCAAATCCAGAACAATTATTTGCTGCAGGATACTCTGCATGTTTTGATGGCGCACTCAATTTCATTGCAAAGAAAAATAAACATCAAATTGAATCATCAATCACTGCAGAAGTTAGCCTATTAAAAGATGAAACGGAAAGCCCATTTTCATTAGCCGTCACATTAAACGCACATATTAAAGGTGTTCCAGAAGAGGTTGCTGTGGAGCTAGTCAAAGAAGCACATGGTTTTTGTCCATATTCAAAAGCTTTACGAAATAATGTTGATGTAAAATTAAAGGTTTCGGTTGATTAATGAAAGTTTGCAAGAAATGAAAAAGACTGTTAATACATATTAACAGTCTTTTTCCTATTCAATATAAACCCTCTTGTTATTTCGTTTTTTTAATATTTTCTGATTAAAATAAGAGTATTTCAAAAAGAGGCCGAAAAGTCACCTTTTTTTTGAAACCTATTCATCAAACTTTTTAAAAACAAGTACAGCATTATGTCCACCAAAACCGAAGCCGTTTGAAATCGCATAGTTTACGTCAGCTTGTATAGCTTTATTAGGTACATAGTCCAGGTCACATTCTTCATCTGGAAACTCATAATTGATCGTAGGTGGAATGATATTTTCCAGTATGCTCTTTAGGGTAATGATTGCCTCAATTCCCCCAGCTGCACCAAACAAATGGCCAGTCATTGACTTTGTTGAGCTTACTTTTAAATCATATGCATGTTCACCAAACACACTTTTAATTGCTTTTGTTTCGGATTTATCTCCTTCTGGTGTACTCGTTCCATGAGCGTTAATATAATCTATCTTAGTTGGTTCAATTTGAGCCAACTCTAATGCTAGCTTCATTGCACGCTCTGCACCGTGAAAATCAGGTGATGTAATATGGAAAGCATCAGTTGTTGAACCATATCCAACGATTTCTCCTAGAATAGTTGCTCCTCTTTTTTTAGCATGTTCATATTCTTCTAATAACAAAACACCGGAACCTTCAGACATGACAAAGCCATCTCGATTTTTATCAAAAGGTCTACTAGCCTTCGTTGGTTCATCATTATTTGTTGACATTGCTCTCATTCTTGAAAATCCAGCATAAGCTAACGGATTAATCGATGCTTCTGATCCCCCTGCTAAAATCGCATCTGAGTATCCATGACGAATATTTAAAAAGGCTTCACCAATTGCGTGATTTCCAGTTGCACAAGCAGAAACTGGTGAAAAGCTTGTACCTTTAAAACCAGTTTTAATAGAAATAATCCCGACAGCCATGTTGATAATCATCATAGGGACCATAAACGGTGATACTTTTCTAGGTCCTTTATCCAAAAGTGTTTGATGATTTTCTAATACTGTATCAATCCCACCGATACCCGAACCAATAAAAATACCTAATCTATTAGGATTCAATTTTTCGATATCTAAATTGGCTTGATCTAATGCTTGTCTCGATGCTGCATATGCGTATTGTACGAATTTATCGTATTTTCCTAATTCCTTCTTCTCAAAATAATTTTCGGGTGCGAAGTCTTTGATCATTCCACCTATTTTAGTATTAATATCTTCATATTTTTCAAATATAACTTTATCAATACCTGATTTTGATGTTTTAATATGTTCCCATAAAGTGTCCACATCATTACCTAAAGGTGAAACAACTCCATATCCTGTAACTACGACTCTTTTGTACATTTGAATCCTCCTTATAAAAAATGATATTTTCAAATTAGTCTTGTATGTTTAATTCAATAAACAAGCAGAATTTAAAATAACAACTTTTTTAGTTGAAAAATTATCATCTCCAAATACTTCTTGTCTCTATTTAATCTACTTAAAGCTAATGAACCTTCCAATGAAGAAAGAATAAATACCGCCATTTCTTCTGGTATTATATCTTTTTTTATTTCATTACGGGCTTGCCCATGTTCAATTATATTGGCTATTAACTGGATTAACCCATTAAATCCTTCTTTAATCGTATCTTCAAATTCTATCATTGAATCATCTGCTTCAATTGCAGCATTCATTAACGGACATCCACCTTGTATGTATTGATCATGTAATAATGTACTAAATACAGTAATAAATTCATCAAATTGTTCATAGGAACTACTTTTTTCGGACACAGCATGAATATACTGTTCCTTTAATGTATTCATAGAATGTAAAAATGAAGCTTCCGCCAAAGATTCCTTGTTTTCAAAATGATTATAAATTCCACCTTTTTTTAACCCAGTAGCATTCATGATATCTGAGATAGAGGTTGTTTTATATCCATGCATATTAAAAAGCGATGAAGATTGTTCGATGATATAATTCTTTGTTCTTTCACCTTTGTTCATATGCAACTACCTCCTCTGTTTTAAAAAAAGAACAATCGGTCTTTTTTTATATTAAACAACTATCAATTCTGTTTGTCAACTGAATTGAAAATTGAAACTATTCTTCATAAATCATTTTTCGTGTCATACCGCCATCAACGATGATATTTTGACCATTTATAAAATTGTTTTCTGGATCTGCTAAATATAGACATGCTTTTGCGATGTCTACAGGTTTTCCAACTCGATTAGACCAATGTTGTGTATGATCTTTTTCTTTTAAGTCATCATAGTGATTAAACTCTATCCAACCTGGACTGATACAATTCACTGTAATATGATTGGACTGAAGTGAAGCTGCTAAGGAATGAGTTATCGATACAATTCCACCTTTTGAAGCGGCATAAGACTCTGAGTTTGGTTCAGACATAATTGCCCGGGTTGATGCCATATTAATGATGCTACCTCCTTTAGACATAACTTTTGCAACTTCTCTGGAAGCAATAAAGACACTTCGCAAGTTCGTATGTATTACATCATCAAATTCTTGAGTACTTAATTCTAACAATGGTTTGAACTTGGCGATTCCAGCGTTATTAATTAAAACATCAATTTTACCGTATGTATTCATAACGTTTTGAATGAGATTAATAATATCAGCTTCTTTCTTTACATTCGTTTTAAAAAATGAAGCTTTTCCCCCATCCAATTCTATTTGTTGTTGTACATACATCCCTTTTTCTTCATCAAGATCGACGATACAAACAATTGCACCTTGTTGTCCAAACTCTTTTGCAATCCCTTCACCTATACCGTTTGCGCCTCCAGTGATAATAACTACTTTATCTATAAATTTAGACTTCATCGTTCGAATCCTTTCAATTATCTTTGTTTCTTTTACTTTTGATTGTGCAAGTACAAAAAGTTAAACAGACTACATTGATATCAATTCATTATACTTAATATACGCTATAAAACAAAAAAACTGCCAAAAGGCAGTTTTTTTATCCAGACTATTTTATTGGTATTTATCACTTTTGTTTATGAAATTCCATTTATTAGTGAACTTACATATCCTGGTTAAGTCCCATTTTCTTCAATAGATATATGAGCATTTCTTTTTCTGTCTTATTAATCTGAGAAAACAATTGATCAATCATTTGTTCATGATCAGGGAAAATAGAACTAATTAAATGACGACCTTCATCAGTTAAGACAGCATAAGTTACTCTTCGATCTTTCGGACATGGTAATCTTTTTATAAATCCCTTAGCCTCTAATTTATCGAGAACATAGGTCATGTTTCCACTTGAAATTAATATTCTTTTACCGATATGTTGAATTGGCGTATCACCTTTATGAAATAGTAATTCTAAAACTGCAAATTCTGTTAAATTCAAACCAAATAACTTAATATGTTCAATAGCAGCATCTGTTATAAATCTATTTGTTTTACAAATCTCGGAGAATAATTGTAGCGATCGGCTTGTATTATACTGATCATTCAACATGTATTTCACCTCTCATTACAAAATCTTTAATTCGAGATTATTTTAGATGAATTTCCTAATAAAGTCAATATAAATAAGCATATTACTAAGTTTGAGTTACTAAAGAATAAGATCCTTTTCTAAATTAGTTTCTCTTAGAAAGAAATATTGTTATTTTCGTTTGTTTTCTTATTTAGATCATTTAAATATGAAAGCTACTGATTAAAAAATGAAAGCATCAATTGCATATGCACCAGGACCTGTTAGGGCTACCCCAATTACAACTGCTAAAATAATTAAGTTTAATTCATATCCATTTTGAGTTGACCAAAAACCGTTTGGACCATGTACTTTTACAATTGCTACGAACATTGCACCTGCAATTAATAATGAAGCTAGAGGTGTTAATAAACCTGTTGCAAATAAAATACCACCAATTAATTCACTTATACCAGCGAAAAATGCCATTTGTACCCCTGGTTTCAAGCCAATCGAATCCATCCACTGACCAGTACCTTTTAATCCGTAACCACCAAACATTCCAAATAATTTCTGAGCACCGTGTCCTATAAAAGATACCCCTATTACTAAACGTATGATTAATAATCCTAAACCTACTAACATAATTTTCATTCTCCTTTTTTATTTTAGTTTTAAATAAAGTATCTCTAATTCGAGATAATGAATTAAAAAAATTTGAAGCCTACATTTCTTATTTTACTAATCATTGTACTCTAGAAGATTCATTAATTATCTCTTATCACCTCGCGTAAATTATCTTTACTTCGAGATAATATTAAATTATTTTTTTCTCTTTGTCAACATGTATATTGAAAAAATATGCACTTTTCTATATTGCAACAAAGGGTTCGTAAAGACCCAAATAAAAAAGATGAACAAAAAGTTCATCTCAATCTTCTCTAACTACATGAAGCCCTATTCTATTGTTGAAGATTTGGTTTTTATTTTTAAAAACAAAAGATCCATTTACATAATCAATCACTAACTGAATTTCGTATACATCTTCAAAATGTAAATTAACCATAAATTCTATTCCATCACCCGTGATTAATTTTTCATTAGGTCCGCATGGTCTTTTGTTAATCACTTTGATTTGATAAATATTATTTACAACATCACAGCTTCCACGATCAAATTCTAATAGTAATATTTGATTGTCTTCTATGTTCGTTAACTTTTCTCTTGCAGAATCAGTAATTTTAAATTCCATTTTTTAACCTGCCTTATTAATTAGTAACATGAAGGAATTTTACACAAACAGGTTCTGGTACAAGTACATCTGAATGAATGACTGATAACTTTCCTGTTTGTTTATCCCTAGCAAATAGAACAAGATTGCCTGAGATTTCATTTGAAGCAATTACATAATTTTCAGTAGGGTCTATTACAAAATCTCGTGGCCAGTTCCCTTCCGATGAAACAATTTCAACTAATTCTAGTTTACCATTGTCTTGATTTACATTATACACAGCTATACTGTTATGTCCACGGTTTCCTGCATACACAAATTGGCCATCATTAGAAATATGAATCGCGCTACCTTGGTTATTTTCAGTAAAATCAGCTGGAATAGTTGAAATATATTGTAGTTCAGTAAAGCTACCCTCTGCCTTGTTATATGATAAAACGATGACTTCTGAACTTAACTCAGTCATTACATATGCAAATTGACCATTAGGATGAAAAGTTAAATGTCTTGGACCACTTCCTGGTTTTACGTTTAATGTAGATGATTTTGTTAAAGTACTGTTATCTAATTTATATGTATTTATTTCGTCAGTTCCTAAATCTACTGCAAGTACAAATTTTTCATCTGGAGAAAACCCTGAATAATGAGCATGCGGTTTTTCTTGTCTTGATTGATTAGGGCCAGTACCGATGTGTTGCATTGTTGAAGTTACTGGTTTTACTTCACCGTTAATTTCATACGATTCAATTGTACCTTTATGATAGTTAGCAGTAACGACAACTTTATTTTCTTCATTAACACTTACGTGACAAGGAGATGCGCCTTCTGTGAGTTGCGAATTAATTTTCACAAGTTCTCCACTTTCTTCTTGAATAGAAAATGCAGATACGCCTCCTTTATCTCCTTCTTTTACGACTGAATAAAGGTTCTTATTGTCTTTACTGATTGTTACATATGTAGGATTGTCCAATGTAGCTACTGGTGCAACGTCGATAATACGTTCTGCTTTTATATCAAGTGTAAAACGATAAATCCCTTTACTTTCCCCTTTTGTATACGTTCCAATATAACCTAGAAATTTACTGTTATTTGTTTGCATTGTACTCCTCCTCAAAATGTTTATTTTTCATTTTATGGATATGGTAAATCTATTTTAAAAACCCCCTTAATCATAGCTACAGCCTAAAACAGTATCACAGACAAAGGGGGTCATTATATATTTGATGTATTTATATTTTATATAATCTACATAGTAAAGCTTTTGCGATTAAAGTTTAGGTGCTTTTTCCCAATCTGCAGCGAATTTTTCAATTCCTTGATCAGTTAATGGGTGTTTAGAAAGTTGCTCAATTACGCTATATGGAATTGTAGCGATATGTGCACCTGCCAATGCAACTCGTGTAACGTGATCTGGGTGACGTACTGATGCTGCGATAATTTGAGTGTCTAAGTTATGAACACGGAATAATTCAGCAATTTTAGCAACTAATAGTACACCATCTTCAGAGATGTCGTCTAAGCGGCCTAAGAATGGAGAAACATATGTTGCACCAGCTCTAGCAGCTAATAATGCTTGGTTTACAGTGAAAATTAATGTAACGTTTGTTTTTACACCTTTTTTAGTTAAGTAACGGCAAGCTTCTAATCCAGCAAGTGTCATAGGAAGTTTGATAGTGATGTTTTTATCTCCACCGTTAATTTTAATTAACTCATCTGCTTCAGCCATCATTTCTTCTGCAGATACAGCATGAGGCGTAACCTCAGCAGAAACTGATTCTACTTCAGGAACTAATTTCAAAATTTCTTCAATGCGATCTTCAAATTTCACGCCTTCTTTTGCTACTAAAGATGGGTTTGTTGTTACACCAGATAATACACCCATTTTGTAAGCTTTTTGAATATCAACTACGTTAGCAGTATCGATAAAAAATTTCATGTTTGTTTTCCTCCAAAAAATAAGTATTTTTTATATTTATATTGTAACGCTTATTTATTTCTTTTCAACTGCATGTCCACCAAATTCGTTACGAAGAGCTGCAACAACTTTACCAGTAAATGTATCATTATCTAATGAACGGTAACGCATTAATAATGACATTGCGATAACTGGCGTAGCTGCTTGTAAATCTAATGCAGTTTCAATTGTCCATTTACCTTCACCAGAAGAATGCATTACTCCTCTAATCTCATCTAATTTAGCATCTTTAGAAAATGCATTTTCAGTTAATTCCATTAACCATGAACGAATAACTGAACCATTGTTCCAAACTTTCGCTACTTTTTCATAATCGTAGTCGAAGTCACTCTTCTCTAATACTTCAAAACCTTCTCCGATTGCTGCCATCATTCCGTATTCGATTCCGTTATGAACCATTTTTAAGAAGTGACCACTACCAACTTTACCAGCATATAGGTAACCATTTTCTACAGCAGTATCTTTAAAGATTGGTTCAACGATATCCCAAGCTTCTTGATCTCCACCGATCATATAGCAAGCTCCATTACGAGCGCCTTCCATACCGCCTGAAGTACCTGCATCCATGAAACGGATACCGAATTCTTTTAATTCATCGTAACGTCTGATTGATTCTTTATAGTGAGAGTTACCTGCTTCAATCACAATATCGCCTTCACTTAAGAAAGGTTTCACTTCATTAATAACTGAATCAACAACAGCATGTGGAACCATGATCCAAAGAATTCTTGGTGTATCTAAATTTTTTACTAAATCCTCTAAGCTTGTTACGCCTGTTGCTCCAAGTTTGTTCATTTCTTCAACAGCACTAGCATTTACATCAAAAGCAACTACTTCATGGTTATTGTCCATTAAATTTTGACCTAAGTTTAAACCCATTTTCCCTAATCCGACTAATCCTACTTTCATAACGAAATCCTCCTAAATCAACTATGTTTCTATATATGTTTTTTCTCTAAGTAAATCATTTTATGTCAAAAGTATAAAAATACTTTTTAGCTTGCACGAGATCAAGAATTTAATAAACTTTTACTAATCTTTACAACATTTTCTGTACTGAAACCAAATAGTTCCATTACTTCATTGCCAGTACCTGATGCACCAAATGTATCAATTGAGATTTTTTTGCCTTTGAAGCCAACAAAACGTTCCCATCCAAGTGAAATTCCCATTTCAATTGAGATACGATTTGTATTGTCTGAAGGTAGTACAGATTCTTTATACTCATCAGATTGTTTTTCAAATAATTCCCAACTTGGCATTGCGACTACTCTAACTGAAATATTTTCTTTTTCTAACTCGGTTTTGCTATCAACTGCAAGTGCTACTTCTGAACCAGTTGCAATGAAAATTAAGTCAGGTTTGTTATTTGTTTCAGTTAAAACATAAGCACCTTTTGAAAGATCATCAATATTTTTAGCTGTTTCTTCAAATACTGGTAAGTTTTGACGACTTAATACTAATGCGATTGGTCCTTCAGTATTTTGTAATGCATATGCCCAAGCGTTTGATGTTTCATTTGCATCTGAAGGACGAATGACTGTTAAACCTGGGATTGCACGTAATGCTGCTAAATGTTCAACTGGCTCATGTGTTGGACCATCTTCTCCAACTGCAATTGAATCATGCGTAAATACATACGTAACAGGTAATTTTTGTAATGCTGCTAAACGAATTGATGGACGTAAATAATCATTAAATACAAAGAATGTACTTACGAAAGGTTTAACAGCACCATGTAATGCCATACCATTTGCAGCTGCACCCATTGCATGCTCACGAACACCAAAGTAAATATTGCGACCTGCATAAGATTCAACAGCAAATTTACGCTCATCTTTAATATCCGTCATAGTAGAGTGAGATAAGTCTGCGCTTCCTCCAAAAATTTCAGGTACTGATTTTATGTAGTGATTAATTGCTTCACCACTTGCTACACGTGTAGAAACCGTTTTTTGAGGATCAAACGTTAAAATTCCATCAGCATCAATTAGAACTTCACCATTAATTGCTTTCTCTAATTCAGCAGCTAATTCTGGATAAGCCTCACGATATTGATTAAATAATTGATTCCATTCAGATTCTAACTGACTACCTTTAAGTTGTATCTCGCTAAAATGCTGTTTAACTTCTTCTGGAACATAAAAATCTTCATCATAGTTCCATCCATAGGCTTTCTTCGTTTCTTTCGCTTCTTCGATACCAAGTGGAGCACCATGTGCTTTATTTGTACCAGCAACTTTTGGACTACCGAAACCGATAATCGTTCTGATTTCAATAATAGTTGGTTGGCTTGTGTTTTGTTTCGCAAGCTCAATTGCTTTTGAAATCTCTTCTTGATCATTACCATTCTCAACACGTAAGTAATGCCAATTAAATGATTCTGCTCTTTTTTGCATATCTTCTGAGTACGAAAGATTTAATGTACCATCTAAAGAAATATCATTTGAATCATAAAGAACAACTAATTTACCAAGCTTCATATGCCCCGCAAGAGACATTGCTTCATAAGCAACACCTTCCATTAAATCGCCATCACCAACTAGCGCATAAGTGTGATGATCAATAATTGAATGGCTATCCTTGTTATATTTAGCAGCTAAATGAGCTTCTGCCATTGCCATACCTACAGCTGTTGCAATACCTTGTCCTAGTGGACCAGTAGTAGCTTCAACACCATCAGTATGTCCAAATTCAGGATGACCAGGTGTTTTACTATTTAGTTTGCGGAAATCCTTTAAGTCTTGAATTGATACATCATAACCTGCAACGTGTAGCAAACTATATAACATACTAGAGCCATGTCCTGCTGAAAGTACGAAACGGTCGCGGTCAAACCATTTAGAACTCTTTGGATTGTGTTTTAAGTGATTTGCCCAAAGAGCATATGCCATTGGTGCTGCACCCATAGGTAGTCCAGGGTGTCCTGAGTTAGCTTGATTAATTGCATCGATTGATAATGTACGAATTGTGTTAATTGCTAAAGTATCAATAGTTGTATTCATTTTTAGATACTCCTTTTTAATTTCTTATTTTCATTAAGTTCAGATTCTTCTGAATCCGAGTCAAGCCACCATTTAAATCCATCTTCTGCCAATAATTGACTAGATGCATCGGGGCCAAATAAACCAGCTTTATATGAATGAAGTGGTGTTAAATTTTCTTCAAATGCCTCTAGAATTGGTTGGACAAATTGCCAAGCTAATTCTACTTCTTTCCAGTGTGCAAAAAACTTCGCATCCCCACGAATAGCATCATGTACAAGTAATTCGTAAGCTTCTGGTTGGTCAACGGCATTTGCTAAATAATCTGCACGAACAGGTTCAATTTTCCCATCAATGTTTTTGCTATTTAAGTAAAATGAAACTCTTTCACTTGGATTGATCTCAATTACTAAAAGATTTGGTCCAACTAATTCATTTCTCTTTTTATATAGATCATCTTGCATTGGATTTTTAAATTCAAACACAATTCGAGTCGATTTTTCTTTTAAACGTTTACCTGTACGAATATAAAATGGTATGCCCTTCCAGAATGAGTTATCAATCCATAATCGAGCAGCTACAAACGTATCATTCTGAGATGAAATGTCAATTCCAGGCTCTTGTTTGTATCCTATCAGTTTTTTACCATTTTGTTCCCCTGATGTATATTGACCACGAACTACATGAGATGTAACTTCATCTTTGGTCATCGGTCTAAGTGCTTCTAAAACTTTACGCTTTTCTGTACGCACTTCATCTGTTGTAACATTTTTTGGTAAATGCATTGCAGTCATCATTAATAATTGAAGCATATGATTTTGGAACATATCACGAATTGCACCAGCATTATCATAATAACCAGCTCTTTCTTCAACCCCAACAGTTTCACTTGCAGTAATTTGGACATTTGCAATAAATTGATTATTCCACAATGCCTGAAGGACTGGGTTCGCTAATTCTAATGCTTCTAAATTTTGAACCATTGGCTTACCAAGATAATGGTCAATTCTATATATTTCATCTTCGTTAAAAGACTTACTTAATTTTTCATTTAAATCTCTTGCAGATTTTAGGTCACGTCCAAACGGTTTTTCGATAATTAGACGTTTCCACCCTTTTGTAGAGCCTAAGCCACTATCTTTAATATTAAATGCGATTGTTTCAAATAATTCAGGAGCTACAGATAAGTAAAATAATCTGTTTTCTGGAATATTTAATTCAAGTTCGCGTTTTTTCACAAGGTTTAACAAATCAAGAAATCCTTCTTTTTTTGTAATATCTAATTGATGATAACGGATTGATTCGAGAAAAGTCTCAGTAGTTTCGTCACTTTCTAATTCACGTCTAGAAAATGTCTGAAGTGATTGTTTCACTTGTAGCTGAAACTCTTTATCTGAAATCTCTTTTCGACCGAGTCCAATTATTGAAAATGATTTTGGCATTTTCTGATCAATAAATAAATTATATAAAGCAGGATAAATTTTTCGTTTTGCTAAATCACCTGTACCTCCAAATAATACAAATGACATAGAATCCATTACTAAACCCCCTAAGTTCGAACCTTTTAATCTATTTATCTATTATCTTTTTAAAGACATAAAAAGTTCGGTTGTATATTAAATTGTAAAAATCTAACTGAAATTCTTTGATTAATACTACTGAAAAATCCTATTTTAATGAAGGGTTGATCCGTTTAATTTAGTCAGAAGGATTTCAATGTAAATATATATCTTTGAGAAATCGTTAAATCAAATGAAGATATTTGTCGCTTTTCCTCGAAAAAATATTTTTTCACACTCTCTATAATACAAGAAAAAAATTTTAGTTTCCAATAAAATGCTTAAAATTCAAGAATTTGGTTAATATTTTTTCAGCATAATTCAAAAAAGCCTTGAATAACTATGTAAAGTTACCCAAGACTATCAAATGAAATGGTTTAAAACTATAGTATTACGATTAGGTTTCTCTCTTTTATTAGAGATTATTTGAAGATGATTTGAATTGAAGATAAAATGATCCCAATTATAAACCCACAGACTGCACCATTTACTCTAATCCAAGTAATATCTTTTCCGATTTTATTCTCTAATAAATCTGTTATTTCTTCTGTAGATAATTTTTCGATATTAAATCGGACTAATTCGCCAATTTTATTGTGATATTTTTCAATCAATTGATATAAGAATTTTTTAAAGCTAATGTCTATTTTATTTACCCAACCAGATTTTTTTATAAATTCAAGTAAACGGAGCAATGTATTCAAAATATACGTACGATCTGCTAATTTATTTTGAATCCAATTTGTAACTTCATGTATAGCATAGGTAGCCCCACTATTTTTCCATTCATCTAATTGTCTTATAACAGTTTCATTTGTTTTACTTTTCTCGGCTTCAATTCTAATAAATGAGAGGATTGTTTTACGTCGATCACTTTCTGGATTTTTTAATTCAATTAATAAATCAAGTAATCCATTATGAATAAACTCGATAATCTTTTCTTCGCCAATCATTGGTAGAAAAGCTTTAATCATAAAGAATTTTCTTTCAATAAATTGAATGATTTCTCTTCCAATTAGTTCTTTTATATGTGGCATTTTTACATAATCTTCAATTTTATCAATTAAAAATTCATAAGTTTTTTCATCCCATTCATTCATGAAAATCTTGTCGATCACATTGCCCCAAATTTTTTCACTTGATATAGAATTAAGGGTTGAATGTAATGAATTTTGAATAATCTTTTCTATCGATTCCTTTTGAATTGAAGAGCCAAATTCTTGTATGGAAGAAATAATTTTTTCTTTAGCCTCTTCATCATTCAGCATATTTTCAAAAGAATCTATACCCTTTTCAATCCATTGTTGTTCATTCACTTTTTCAATTAAACTTTCTTTACTAAGCCATTGATTATTCAGAGAAGATAAAATTCCTTCAGTGATTTTACCTCTATTTTTAGGAAGTAATGCTGTATGCGGGATTGGAATATTAAGTGGGTGTCTAAACATTGCAGTAACAGCGAACCAATCGGCAAGTCCTCCTACTAGTGCGGCTTCAAATCCTCCTGATAATATTTGAATGATTTTTGCTTGAAACGGCATTGTTGCGACAAATCCAGTTGATGCAACCAATAAAGATAGATTTGCAAGCCGTTTTGAATTTTTTTCAACCATTACATTATTGCCTCCTATTGCTGTTTGAAATTAGTATATCACTGATTGATGACAATACTAAATTTAGGAATAACTTGACCGAAATTAGAATTAAAACAGAAATTCAAATTGTATAAAAAATAAAATCAGTCACTATTCTTTTGAAAATGATGACACGTTATATCCAACCCATTCTTCAGGTAAAAACGATGTGCATCGTATCTATTCACGCCTGAATCTAAATGAAATTGTTTACATCCCTTTTTCGACGCTTCATCAATTAACCAATTCCATAATATCTGAGCATATCCATTTTTACGACTGCTTTCGTTTGTAATTAAATCATCAACATATAAGTATTGATCCCACGCTAATGATTCAGTTAATCTATAACCTGCCACTGCCATTACATCACTATCTTCAATGACTGCTATTAATGTATAGTCATGTTTTCCCATTAGACGTCTGATTTTACCTACATATTCAGTTTTTTCTAAATGAGGTCTTAGTTGTTTAACTGTATGAAAAGTAAGCATAATCTCTTCGTCACTTTGCATAATTTTTACTTCCGGCATCATGATACAACTCCATTCAAAAAATGTTTTAAGTAAGAAATTAAGTTTATCTAACATTAAAATACCAAATTTTAGTGATTATAAGAAAGGATTTTCTAAAAATTAATAGAATGTATCAATTTAATATTCTGGGGATAGGAAGGGTTTGAAAAATGGGTAGAAAAATAATTTATATCATTTCGACTTTTATTTTCATAATATCAATCTTTATCTATTTCAATTTTTTTCGTGGCATCACTCAAGATACAAATTTTTTATTGATTAATAAAATTGAAGTTTCTGAGAATATGATTGATCTTCATGCATCAAACCCTAAGAGTGGAATTATGATTAGTGGCATAGACAAAACTTATAAAAATCAAACTGTATATCTTAAGTTTCGAGGAGCACTAGTAAACGAATATGGCAAATCGATTAAAGATGGAAAAATTAGTATTGAAGGAAATTATAAAGATATTAATAAGGTAGTTATATTGGGGAACAATTATCAAAAAAAGCAGATCTGGTCAAAATAACAAAAAACAGACCACTAGTGAAATGGGCTGTTTTATATTATAGAAGTTAAGGTTTTAATTTTACCTAATAACTTACAATTAAAATTTAGTTAGATAGATTGTTGATGTTGTTCCATTTTTAAGAGCATCATCTTCATATCTAAACCACCCCGGTAACCAGTAAGTGTGCCATTCTTTCCAATTACACGATGACATGGAATCGTAATCAGCAGTGGATTTTTACCAATTGCAGAACCAACGGCACGAATTGCTTTTGGATTGTTGATCATATCGGCTATGTCTTTATATGTTTTTGTTTCACCATATTGAATGTTGTTTAACGCGTTCCATACCTTTAGTTGAAATTGTGTACCATGAAAGTCCATTGGCATAGAAAACTGTCTTCGGTCCCCTTCCAAATATTCTATCATTTCAACTGCATAGCCTCGTAAAAATTCATTATTTTCAATAAGCACTACGTCACGAAAACGCTTGATTACCCATTCGCTCAGCTCATTTAATGAATGATTGAAAGAACCAACAAAGCATAATCCATTTTTTGTTGCAGCTAAATATAAATTCCAGTCCCTATGTGTTATTAAAGACCAGTAGATTTTTTGATTCATTATAAACCCTCCTAATGTATAGTATTTGTATGATCCTAATTATGGGAGAATTCTATGGACCAATTAGTAAACATACCTTATAAATGCTTAAAAGCTACATCTCCAATCAACTACTTATATTATAACCTCTCATATCTATCTAAAGTTGTAACTAAGAATGAAAGAGCAACATATCGATAAAATTCAGTAATATTTAAATAAAACCAATAGCAATCATGTGCTATTGGTTCAAAAATTTTGTCTTATTTATCTTTAAATTGGATTTCTGCCACTAACTTCTCTGCAGCGTTTTTATACAAATTACTAATATTTACAAAAGATGCTATACATAGTAATTGCTCAAAATAATCTAAGTCTTTCTGATCTATTTCGTTTAAATGACTAGTAACCTCGTTAACTCGGGATTGTAAATCAGATTTGAAATTTGTAACATTTTGTTCGTTAATTTTTAAAAAGCTGTTATATAAATCATCAACATTTAAATCGTTTTCATCATGTATTTTTTTGTTAAGTCCATTTAATGTATCTTTTATGTCATTAATTGATAATGCACCTTTTAAATGATAAATCAAACTAATTAAGATGATATGTTTCTTTGAGTATTTCTTATTTTTAATAGGAAACAACAACTTTGCTTTTGCATAATTATTAATCATCGTTTTGGTTAAGATCTTTTCGTCTGAATCGCTTTTCGCAAACTTATTATCAAAAAGTTGAATAACTTGATCCATATAAAGATCAATTTCTGGGATATCTTCCAGCTCTATCTTTTTATCTAAATCTAGCTTTTCAATTAATTCATTTATTTTTATCATAGTAACCTCTGTTTTTCTTTTTCAATTTGTAAGTATATTTTATCATAAAAATTTTCCAATTCAAACACTTGACTACGTTATGTAATAAATGATAACTTAGTATGTAGTTATCAATACTACGTAACATAGTTGGAGGAGAAAAAATGGAGAATTATATGCGTGAACCAATCAATTCCTTAACTCATCTAGTTGGGGCTGTCCTGTCACTTTGTGGATTAATTGCAATGATATTCAAAACCATTATTACTGGGGGAACTGTTTTACATATAACAGCGGTTGTAGTTTTTGGCGTAAGTATGATTCTCTTATACACTGCATCCACAACTTATCACATGGTACTAGCGAACGATAAGGTGATTGCCTTCTTAAGAAGAATGGATCATTCTATGATCTTTGTATTAATCGCAGGTACTTATGCCCCTTTTTGCTTAATTAGCTTAAACGGTTTAACAGGTTGGATTATGTTTTCGATCGTTGTATTTATTGCATTATGTGGGATTTTATTTAAGTTAATTTGGTTCAAATGTCCAAGATGGTTATCTACAGCTTTATATATAGCTTTAGGATGGGTAATCATCATCGCATCAATGCCCCTTGCTGATGCAATCAGTTTCAAAGGATTAGCGGTACTCATTTTAGGAGGGATCTTCTACACTCTTGGTGGTGTTATTTATGGTCTAAAACCTAAATTTTTATCATTTAAAAATTGGGGATTCCATGAAATATTTCATATATTTATCATGCTTGGTAGTTTAGCGCATTTCCTATGTGTTTATCTATTTGTACTTTGATGAACTTAAACTTTTTACATTTATATTAGCAACTTAAAAAATCCTTCTTTATTAGAAGGATTTTTGTTTTTCTTATTTTGTTTGGCCTTTTTCGTATTTGGAGATAAATTCAATATCTATTTAATTGATAAGCCAATAATTAAAGACATTCTCACGATTAAACTACTTTTTGTTTGGATTATCAGTAAGAAAAGAGCCACAACCATGACTCATGCTTACCAACTAATGCATTCGTTAGCTAAAATTGTAATAGTCCTTTATCCCTTTTATTAAATAACGTATACCAACAAATAGGACTACAATACTTACGATGAAAGGAATGATTCCATTGTTAAGTAATACTGTTCCATACAATGCTAATGAATGATCATTAACTCGTTCTGTTCCATTTAATGAATTTATTGCTGAAGGAATAACTGTCATGCCTAATAAAAAAATGCTAGTTAAGATTCCAATACCACCAATTATAAGGTTATTCATTTAATCTTCTCCCTTACAAAGTATAAATTAATTATACATAATTCTGGTTTTAGTATAAAGAAACGATTACCTTCTCTAATAAAATGTCATTTAAAATATATACATTTCATATTCTAAAAAAAGGACAAGTAAAGGGTGTGAACAGTTTTGAATATGGTTGAATTATCAATAATAATAGTTATTTTACTTTTGATCATTGTTTTCAGTCTTTCGAGGTTTTCAAAATACAAAAAACAAGTAGTTAAAATTTATACAATTGAGAGTTTCTTAAATGGACATCATTTGATTGAAAATGAAGATCAGAAGAAAAATCTAATAGATCGCATAAATGATATTTTTGATGGTAGTAAGGACAACAGAGTTGAGAATGGTGAAGATGATGATGGTGGTGATAGCGACGGTGACGGCGGAGGAGATTAATTTAGGTAGTTTGCCAGTCTTTCGTTGATTTCATCGTTTAATCGCATCAACGATTAGAGAAGGAAAACCAAGTTGATCTCCTTGATTTCTAGAATCATACCTTTTTGAACGGAAAATAACACCGTCATTTGCATCCCAATCGATGAAATAAAAGTTTCCGCGCTCATCACAATATTCAAGTAATACAACATCAAATCCAGCAATATTAAACATTTGAGTTAATGTTTTATAGTTATGAACGATTTTATGACTTGCAGCTGGATGGTCTTTCGGTCCAGGGCCTCCTACTTTTACTATATTTTGATATGTCTCATCTGGGAAAAATGCATCAGGCACAGCACAACGAATATGTCCCGATGGTTTCAAAAATATATAGCAAATTTTTGCTGCTTTAACACCTTCTTCAAAAGTAAGATGCTCCCAGACATGCTCAGCTAAAATAGCTGATAACGAGTTATGCTCAAACCTTTTTTCCCAAGTAGATTCATCTAATAAGTTAAGATCATCTTCTTGAGTTTGAAGCCACCCTGGATTATTGTTAAATTCCCCAGCCCCTACTACTACTTTCAATTCGTTATGATAAATATCGAACACCTCTTCCTCTTAAGCTTAATCGTTTTATTTCTATATTTCTTTTTACAACGTATTTCAAGATAGAATAGATTATCAGCAAAGAAATCATCCAAACATTCATGCTTTCAGTATCCATTTTGAGATTAATATACAAATAGTAATAAAAATAGGTGTATTAACAAGTAATATTAACATTTAATTCCCTTAGCTATTTTTAGTTTTGTTTCCCGTAATTTTTATGTTTAATAAATTATATCATTACGTCAAAAATTATTCTGCCGGTTAAACCAAAAATAGACTATCTACAATTACCGTAAACTGATAACCTATTGTATTCAGCATTTCTAAAAAAGACATAGGTATATCATTATCCAATGCCTTTTTCATTTTATTAATATTACAGTAATGCTATTTTTATCTAGATAAAAACTTATTCATGATTAAATTTTTTATTAAAAATCCAATAATAAGTAACCATGAGTGTCATCAATATACAAACAATAGTTAGTATTATGTTGATTATTCCGTATGAATTTACCGTTCCTGTTATTAGAAACTCGGTTGCATGTTTACTCATACTTGCTGGATTTACATAATCAATTATTGGATTCAATCCGACGATAATTCGACAACCAATGAGGTAAACTATTGAAATTAAAGCAATAACACCTTGGTTCTGAAAAACAGTACTGATCATCGCTGTAAAAGTAACAATATAAAAAACCCATACAAGGTATAAGAGTAGTCCAGTCACCATCTGTGAAAATGGAACATCAGTAAAAAGATAATTTACATATAAATAAGAAACAATGTAACCAATTGAAACACTTAAACCTGCTAGGAATCCATTTGATACTATTTTTCCACTAATATATGAAACAACTGAAACAGGTCTTGTTAGAATAAAGCTAAGCATACCATTCGCTTTATCTGTTTGAATAATCCCCATCATTGAGATTGCGATAATCATAATCCCTAGCTGATCAAATTGAGAACCTAGGGTACTTGCAAGTACTTCACTTCCTTTTTGATTTGTCATGCTTGGATTAATCGAAATTCCCTGGCCACCACCTAATGCCTCTAGTATTGTCGGCAAAAAATAAGTTACGATAGGCTGGGTTAACCCTAAAAAAATAAAGACAATGGGTAGCCACATTACCTTATAATCAATTATCATTTGAGCGAATTCTTTTTTAGTTAATACAATAAAGTTATTCATTTTTACACCACCAATTTTAGAAAAATCTCTTCCAAAGAATCCTTATTCAAATCAAATTTTAAGATATCAACTTCATGCTCAATCGCATTTTTCAGTAACATATTTTTATTTTTTGAAATGTCATCAACTTTTATTTTGACTTTATTACCAATGACTTCTATGTCCCTCACATATGGTAATTTTTTTAGAATATCAATCCAAGAGTGATCTTTCGAAGTAATTTCCATATTTAGTTTTTTTTCACTTTTACGATTTAATAGTTCTGTAATTGTGGTGTCTTCAATTTTATTTCCATCTTTCATTACGACAAGACGCTCACATATTTCTTCGGCATCGCCCAATATATGAGTAGATAATATAATCGTTGTATCTTTTTTTATTTCTTTAATCAGGTTTAGCACTTCTCTTCGCCCGATTGGATCTAGTGCAGATACAGGTTCATCCATGACGATAAAAGAAGGGTTATGCAATAGTGCTTGAGCAATACCAAGTCGTTGTTTCATTCCACCGGAAAAAGTAGCAACTTTTGAATGTTCCTTACCTGTAAGGCCGACTTTCATCAAAATTTTCGGTATCGAGATGGCTAAGTCTTTTTTTGTTAAACCAGAAAGTTGCCCCATATATACAAGGGTTTCCTTCGCGGTCATCCAATAATAAAAATTAGGATACTGTGGCAAGTAACCTATTTCCCTTTTCATTTTTGATATTTTTTTACCATTCAGTAAAACCTCACCAAAGTCAGCATTGATAATATCTGAAATCACTTTTATTAATGTCGACTTCCCTGCTCCATTCGGTCCGATTAATCCAATACATTCTCCTGTTTGTAATTCCATCGAGAATTTATTGACCGCAACCTTCCCTTTAAATGTTTTAGTTACATTTTTGATTTCCAATTTCACGACCTCTCACTATCCTTTCTTCCCATTACAAAGTACAGAATAGGTCCAAATGTATTTGCAAATATAACAACAAACGTCCAAAAAACGACATTCTCTCTCGTTTTTCTATGTCGGTACAAATCAATTAAAGCAATTAAAATTAATAGAGCAGATACTGCGATAACTGGAAATATAATCGGTAAATAAGCCATAAAATCAAAGTCTCTTAAATCATCAAACCCGTAGTGTAGCTTCATTTTATCTTTCCCCCTATGTTTTTCATTCTCATTATTGATAATGATAATATATCTTTAGTTTTGTTGCAACTACTGTTCTCATTCTTTATAATGAGAATTAAAATTAATCAGTAAAAAAGGTGATAATGTGAGCAATAAAACTGAAATTATAATGCATCCAGTTAGAATGAAAATCTGCCAAGCATTAATGAGAAATAAGGAAAATGGACTAACACCTTTAGAGATGATTAAAATCATTAAAGATGTACCTCAAGCAACTCTTTATAGGCACATACAAATATTGGTGGATTCTGATATCATTCGCGTTTTTAAAGAAAAAAAGGTCAAATCTGTTTCGGAAAAATATTATGTTTTAAATGAAGATGAAGCAAAACTAGATGAAGAGGAATGGAAAGAAGCTTCTATTGAGGAAAAATTAAACTATGTAGCTTCTTATCAATTGTTTCTTATGTCTCAATACCAAAATTATCTAAACAAATTAGAGGAACAAAACAGCCAAGAGGATCGTGCTACTTTTTCAGTAGTAGAGTTAAAGATTAATGAACAACACTTTTTACAGTTTCAAAACGAATTAAATGAATTAATGACTAAATACTACAACGCCACGGGCAAAGTAACAGATGGTCCTGTTCGAACAATTGCTATTACGATTATTCCAGAAAATTAAGTAGTTTGATGAAAAATGCTAATGAACTATTACATGCATTAGTTCATTAGCATTAAAGGCTAAAATTTAATTTAATAAAAAGCCAACTCAAAATGTCTGATTAAGATTAGAGAACAAGTTTAACAATCCCACCTATTAATACTAGAATAGATCCTGACAAAAGAGTAATTTTAGTGGACCGGTTAGATTTATGATAAAGTCTGATTAAGATGTGCAACACCCCCCATTCTATATAATTTCTTACTACTATTTTATATGAAAATGTATTTAATAAGATACAAGTGATAGAAATTATTAAATGTTACTGTATCATATCCCCCTATATTTACAAACTGCCAAAATATGTTCGCATTATGAAGTTGAATGGTGTTCTAAAGTGGATCAAAATATAGTAAAGCTAATAATTTGTTTGTAGAGAAAGCAAGGTCCTACTCCATATCTATATTTCTATGGTATATTGAAAAAAGTAGGAGTTGATAATATGTTTTTAGAACTGTTCGAGCAGTTGCCCGTAAAAATTTTAACTGTTGCACTGCTGATACTATTCACAGTATATTTAATCCGAAAATCGATCAAGCTTTTCTTTGATAAAACTAGCTTGTTGGATGAAAAGCGTGAAGAAACAATTATGCATTTCGCTAGACAGGTTACAAAAGTATTAGGATGGGTTTTCTTCTTACTATATGTGATTAGTGAATTCGTCGATCTCGAAAAGTTTGTCACTGGTTCTGTCGTGGTGGCAGGGGCCGTGGCTTTAATCCTACAGCATATCATCCGTGATTATATTATGGGGCTAACTTATTTGCTTGAGCGACAAATCCATCATGGCGATTATGTTATCATCAACGGAAATCGTCAGGGCAAAATTGAGGAAATCAGCATGCGCTACCTGAAGATCCGCCAGTATGATGGTTACCTATATACTGTATCCTATAGTAATATCTCTGAGCTTCAAAACGGGAACCGTGGGATGCGACGTGTGAACGAAAGTCTTGTCCTTCATTATAAACAAAATCCAGACGACGCTTTCAAGGTGATGGAGGAAGTTGCCAAAACTTGCAATGAAAAATATGGTGAATACCTATTAAAGGATGAGAATGGTATTCCTTTGGAGAGTTTCAAATTCAACCAAATAACCGAACTAAATGTAGATTTCAGGGGTAACCGATTTTCTATATCTGGTCTTGTGAATGAATCGGACTTTGTTGAAGCAAGTAAAAAAGTTAGGTATGAATTGGCGAAGGTGGCTTACCAGTATGACTTAATGATGGCCGAGAGTCTAAATACAAGCCATTAATAAAAAGCAAGAGTTCATATCTCTTGCTTTTTATTATTTAATCTTCATTCGCCTCAATTCAAACTTAAGAATATGAGTACGATATTAAAAATGCATCTCTTAAAATAAATATATAAGTATACATAAACACTGATTAATCTTTATCAAGCTTATTTAGAACTTTTATCATGCTAAATATGACACCTAGATGTTCAGATACATGTGATACATTATAAATGAGTAAATCATTAATTGTGTTTGCTTCTAGAAAATTCCTTTTAACCACATTGTCCAGTTTATCCTTCAAAGCTTCATGAATGTAATCAAGCTGTTCTTTCAACTGTTCAATTAATAAATCCCATGTAGGCGGTTCTTCTTTCCAATCAAGTGGTTTTGTACCATATCCAAAAAATGCTTTGTAGCTTTCTGGTAGAACCTTATTTTGCTCAGATAGTCTAAGTACATGGTTTTCAGTAGAATAAAGAATATGCCCTAGTTGCCAATGAAGACTATTTCTAAAGCCTTCAGGTACAACATCTCTCTTATTTTCAGGACACTTTTTTATCAAATCAAATAATTTATTATATTTTTTATTTAGTAGTTTAAAAACATAAGATTCATTCATTATTGTCCCCCTAATTTTCTTTTACCCAAGCATTACTTAGCTGAGTACATCTACCCGTTCTAGGCTTAGAATTAAGTATAAAATATGTAAGTATTATAGTGCTTCTTCCCTTTTAAAGAATAAGCATCAAACAGATGCAATAAATGTGTATCAAAAAAGGAATTTCAAAGTGAAATTCCTTCTTTAACTAGATTTTATTACGTTTTTGTTACAACATCAAATTAAGCCTTTGTTGTAGTGTAGTTTTCTTCTAGTGTTTTCTTTAAAAACAAAGCTAATTCAAGCATTCCGTATTTTCCAGCTTTTGCTTCAGCATCAGAATTATAGTTCGTGTTTGTATTGATATCATAAGTAAATATTGTACCTTCAGCATTTCTGATAAATTCGATTCCAGCAACTTGAATATGATTATTAGCTAGAACTTCTTTATAGTTATTTAAAATTTCATCCTCAAACCCATCAATGATTTGGAACTTCGGCTTCTCTTCTACTTCTTCTCCAACTGGGCAGAATAGATCGCCAATTTGGCAAACGTCTGCTGGGCAAAGTTCAAAACCTTCCGAAGTATCAACCTTCACAGCATATACAAAGTTACCTCCGACAAACTCACAACGCGTTATATAGCTTTCGGGAGACAGTATGTATTCTTGAATAAGGGTAATGCCATCGACTGGTTCTTCGAAAGTAGGTCCTTCTACGTAAGTTTTTAATGCTTCAATATTGTGAAATAATTGAACACCTAAGCCTTTACCTGCACGATTGTGCTTCGTTATAAATGGCTGTCCTGTAAAACTTTCAGCTGCCTTCAAAATATTTTCTTTTCCAACCGCTGCAATTGTTTTTGGCGTTTTAACACCATACTTGTTTAATTCTAAATATTGTAAAACCTTACTAACCTCTAGTTTTAGTGCATTCGTTCCATTTAACACCGTACGTCCATGAGCCTCAAGCCAAGCTAAGACTTGTGCAGTAAATTCAGCTGCAAAACGGTGATCGCGTGTGTGAGAAGACGCACTCATTCTACTATAAAAGATACCTTCTGGTGGTTCTGATGACAAATCTAACGTTCCTTCGTCTAAATGCCATTCTTCATAAGGAACACCAAGTTCCTCCAATCTTTTTGTTAAATGGACTGTCCACTCACTATTTTCATGTATTACATATACCTTGCTCATTTTATGACCCCTTTCTAGTTCTTTATGAAACTACGTTTTTGTTCAACTAATGGCATAACCTGTTTTGAAAATCGTTCCATTTCCTCAAGTTGAGGAGAAAATTGTAATAATAATAAGTCTAAGCCAGTTTCTTCATATTGTAAAATTCGATCTGCAATTTGCTCAGGTGTTCCTACTAAATTTGGTCGTAAACCGCGGTTAGACACCGAATAATCCTGCAATTGGATTTGTTGCTCTAATTGTGATTTTGTAGTGAAGTCTTTAAAGCCAGCATATCCGCTTGAATCCTTCACATTTGTAATTTTTTCAAGCTCAGCCAGTGCCTCTTCTTCTGTATCACGGCAAATAACATAGGCTGCCATTCCGAAAGAACGAAATGGTTCATTGTCAGTTTTTTCACGTCGTGCCTTCAAATCTGATATTTTTCGATTAATCTCTTCAACAGTTCCACCATGCATTACATAAGCATCACATTTTTCTGCAATGGTTTGCTTGCCTTTTTCACTTTCACCACCTGCATATAGAATCGGGTTAGGTCTTTGAACAGGTTTTGGAGCAAGCTTCGTGTCCTTTAAGTCGTAAAATCGGCCAGAATAATTGAAGGTTTCCTCTGTCCATAAACCTTTTAGCACATCAATAAACTCCTCTGTACGAGCATAACGCTCATCATGCTCTGTAAAAATACCGCCATATTGACGAGCTTCGTCAGCCCACCAAGCAGAAACAACATTCAATGTAAATCGCCCGTTACTTATTCGATCAATATTAGCAGCCATTTTTGCTGCTACAGCGGGATTATGGAAACCAGGGCGAATCGCCGTCATAATTTCAATTTTTTCTGTTACAGCTGCGAGTGCTGCTGCTGTAGACCAAGCTTCAAGAGAATCATGTTCAGGTCCCTTAATATCATTTAAATATAATTCAGCTATTAAAGTAGTTGAGTAGCCCCATTTTTCAGCTGATTGAATCACATCTTTTGCATATTCATAAGTTGGCGGCATATTTTCATCATCTACATTTCGTAACCATCCACCAAAAATCGGTAACCAAAATCCATATTTCATCTAGACTCTCTCCCTTATTTTTTATAACAAAGTTTACCTATCTGCTAAGTTGGAATTATAGTCAAAATAAAAAACTCTCCTCCAAAGAAGAGAGTTTTAAAACCCTCTTCTCATCTTTCAAGCATGTGCTTGTTGGAATTGGCACAGTATTCATAAGAACCTGCTGCCGAGGCTTCAAAGGGCCAGTCCCTCCACCTCTCTAGATAAGAAGAAAAATGTACATTAAAATTTTAATTAATAATGTGATAATAGTTTAAATTGATTAAATTGTCAATTAATTAGTTCTTTTGTTAACTGATTTTTAATTATTTATATATTAATCGCCTCATCAATTTCTTCTTCCCCTATACCGAAATATGTAACCTTTTTCTCAGGTATATACACACGATAGTTTACAATTCCTGCATCCGCAATCTCTCTTAAAAAGTCTAAAAAAGGAAGAGTGATATTAGCAATTGCCTCAAGTACTTTATTTCGATGAAATTGATCAGAAATTACCAAATTTACTTGGGAATCTGTTCTAAATTCTGAATGAACTCCTTTATATTTGGCTTGACCAGTAGCAACATCTATTTCATATTCTTTTATGCCTCTTTGGGATAATTCTTCTAAAAATTGAGGAAAGTTGATCTCACCATTACTTCGTTTACGTATAATTTCTTGAAATTCATCTTCTGTTATTTTATCAGTCATACTTATATCTCCTTTGGGTTTTTAAAAATTCCCATCATAACTTGCAGTTAATTCTAATTCTTCCCTAGCTTTTTTAATAATAGATTTTATAAATTCATTTTTTCCATTTGTATATTTAACTCGATCAAATGGATATTTTTCAGCTAATCTAATTTTCAAATCATAGTACTCGTTAAGTATATCTGGATGATTTCTCAAGTAATCTCTAAATAATATATTATTTGTCCAAAATTTACTCTCAAATTCATAAATATGAAGATGGTGTGTTCCTGCTCTATATTCACCTTTTCTAAAAAAACGTCTTTCGGGAAAATCCTCATGCCAAACGAATTCATATCCGATATTACCAAACGCATCAAGAAAGTCACTAATATCATTTATATTTTTTACTCCACACATCATATCAATAATAGGTTTTGAACCTAAGTTTTCAATTGCGGTACTACCAATATGTTCAATTTGAATTATTGTTTCACCTAATACACTTCTAATCTTCATTTCTTCTTTCTTATATTCTAAAGCCCATTGCTGTGAGAAATCCTCTATTATTACTTTTCCGTCCATGTTTTTTCCCCATTTTTATAAATCATCTTTTATTAATCATATGTTTTCAATCTTTTCATTCCTAATTTAACACAAATAACAGTTCCTTCAAAAAAAGAGCAGCCAGTGGCTACTCAATGAAATTCATTTTATAATAGTTATTCGATTGAATTCGTATCATTAGACTTGCTATTTTCTAAACTTTTTTCAGGTAATACAGTGACTGGGTCATGTTTTACATATCCATTGGACTTTGATGCATATGACTTTATCAGTTCAGCTACATCAATCCCAGTCATTTCTTTTAACGGCTCTTGCATTTCAACCATTGTTTTTGTAATGCTTTTTCCGAAGGATGGAATCCCCTGTCCGTTACCTGAATCAATAATTTTAACCGATTCAATATTGTTAAGAGGTTGGGCGATTTTTTCTGCAAAGATAGGGAGCATTTCAATTAATTTTTCTGTGATAATGACCTCACCATGTTTTTCCATCGCTTCAGCTAACAACTTGCGTGCTTCCGCTTCCGCTTTACCCCGTTCACGTATGACGTCCGCTTCAGCAGAACCTTCTGCCTTACGAATCTTGGCTTTTGCTTCCCCATCAATTTCTGCTTTACGCGCCTCAGCTTCAGCTTTACGAGTTGTTTCATAATATTCAGCATCTGCTTTTGTTTTACGTACTTTACTTTCCTCTTCTTCTAGCCTAACTGCGCGTTCACGCTCTAGGAATTTAAGTGATAATTCTTCTTCTTTTACTTCTTTTGCTAATTTAGCTTTTTCAAGTTCATAAGACTGTTCTGATTTTGCACGAGCACGTTCAGTTTCTTCCATGAAGGCTGCATCTTTTATATCTTTTTCCTTTTTGGATTCCGCGATTGCGATTTGGCGTTTATATTCTTCTTCTTTCGCTTCTTGATCAGTTTGTGCTTTATGTATTCGAGTTTCGCGCTCACTATTTGCTTCGGCGATTTCTGCCAGTTTACGTACCTCAGCAATTCGTGGTCTTCCTAAGTTTTCTAAGTAACCATTCTCTTCATCAGCATCACGTAAGTCTGTAAGACCTAATGATGTAATTTTAAATCCCATTAAATCGAGCTGCTTTTGTGCAACTTCAGATACGTCCTGATTAAATTTTTCCCGATTACTATTAATATCTTCTACCGTCATTTTAGAAAGAATTGCACGTAGATTACTTCCAAGCACCTCGATAATTTCTGCTTCAATTTCTTCTTGTTTTTTACCTAAAAATTGTTCTGCATAGTTTGCAATGCCATTTAAAGTATCTGCTACCTTAACCATTGCTACAGCATCAGCAACAATTGGTACGCCTCCGTTTGTATAGACTCTTGGTGTTGATAGCTTTAATTGAAAGGATGTCAGATTTACAGGTGTTGATGTTTGGAAACGTCTTAAACGGTAACCACCACCTCTGATAATTTTCATTGAACGACCTTCTTGATCTGTAAATATATTCGTTTCTTTCTCAGGATCTCCTAATTTTGGACCAGTAATAATTAAAGCCTGATTTGACTTTGCTGTTCTGTAACGGTACCTGATCCAAAAAAAATAGCCCACACCAGCAATTGCAGCTATAATCAACAATGGAATTAAAAATAAAAGTCCTCCTAAAAAACTTAACATTGCCACTTCCTCCTCCTAGAATTTCCAAAATATTACATTTATTGTTCTATTCGACATAAACAGTACGATTCCTTGTTCAAAAACGGATGTGTTAAAAGGAAAAATATGAATTGATAGGATCGTTATGATGAAAGTACCATTACAAATATAAAAAAGCTGCTTATTAGGCAGCTTTCGAATTTCAGGTTAAGTCATCCGTTTGTTAAATAACATATGCTTTTATTTAGAAAATAGAATATTAAAAACTTAATATATCCTTTTTGCTAAAGGATGATTTTCCGTGAATTGTATCAAGTCCCATAAGTTACCGTATAAATCCTTAAATACCGCAACTGTGCCATAATCTTGGGTTTTAGGTTCTCTTACAAATTCAATTCCTCTTGACGTCATTTCGTTGTAATCTCTCCAAAAATCATCTGTTCCTAAAAACAGAAAAACTCTACCACCTACTTGATTCCCGATAAATGATTCTTGCTCTGATTTTGATGCTTTTGCAAGTAATATTGTCGTCCCATTTGAACCAGGTGGTGATACTACTACCCATCTCTTATCTTGTTCAGGCTGGTATGTATCCTCAATCAAATGAAAGTTTAGTTTCTTAGTATAAAAATCTATAGCGTCATCATAATCTTTTACAACTAGTGCTATATGAACGATCGATTGAATCATTATAGTAACTCCTATCTAGTTTATCTTCATCTGATAAACAACTAATGCACTCAATAGACGAAAAAAAATTTGTGAATGTAGAAGCTGCTCATTTTTAATTGGTTAAGTCAACTTCATTTAAAAAACCTTCTATTACTCGTAAATATTCATCAGGTTCTTCAATGTATGGCATATGTGCACTTTGCTCAAATACGTGGAATTTTCCATTTGGTGTAAGAGAGCTGAAATATTTAGTTGACTCGGGAGTTGCTTCATCAAATCGCCCACATGTGTACATGGTTGGGACGTGAATATCTTTTAATTTCGCAGTACAGTCAAAATGCTTTAAGTTACCGGTCACGTGAAACTCAGAAGGGCCCCACATAATATTGTAAACTTCCCTATTTCTAAAATGTGCACCATTTTTTATAAATTCCGGATTCGGATCTTGTCTAAACACGAAATGCTTATTAAATACCGCTGTGGCATTCTTATACTCTTCAGAATCCGTTGTACCATTTTCTTCACAAATTTTTAAAGTTTGTTGAACATCAAGTGGCAGCAGTTTTCGATTCTTATCTTGATCCTCTGCCCATAGTGGAGCACTCAAACAAGGGCTTGAAAAGATAATACTCTTCACACCTTCTGGTTTAGATAAATAATATGCTGCAGCAAGCGTCGTCCCCCATGAGTGACCTAAAATGTGAAACTCATCAAGAGAAAGTGCCTCTCGGATTTGCCCTAGTTCTTCCACAAACCTATCAATATTCCATAAAGAAGTGTCTGTTGGGCGATCAGACTTCCCGCATCCCAACTGATCATAAAAAATAACCGTACGATGTTCGGCTAATTTTTGTAAGCCCTGCATGGAATAATGTGATGAACCAGGTCCACCATGTAAAACAATTACAGGTGTTGAATTTGTATTTGTTTTTGTTTCATGTATTTGATACCATACCTTCCCACCTGTTACATCAATAAAACCCTCTATAATACTCATTTATTTCTCCCCTTCTTGCCTTTTAAAGTATGATTATATAAATTGCATTTAGACTGTTGAACTATGTAAAAGTAAGTCATAACTTTATTAAACTATCTCATGGGTTAGTTGAACAAGTTATTTTTCTGTTTTTACTCTAATGATTCTGCTAATTCTTTTAACTTATTATATATATTACAATTTTTAAAGTCTGAACCTATTAATCCTAAACTATCACAAGCAAAAAATAAGTGTTCACACCAATCGGCATTATGATCTTTGACTGCTTTATTGCACTCGATTTCTATATATCTAGTACTAATTTTATTACCTAAATCCCTAAAAACTTCAATCGCATCTAAAGTCCCAGGCCAGTTTCTATCTTGCAATTGCTCTGCTAATTTTGGTAAGGCTTTTTCATTTCTTGGATAGCCTATTTTCTTGATAACCGCTACTGCATTTTCCCAACATGGTTTACTATATTTAGGTATAAGTAGATCAACTTTATCCGGTGGAAGATGGGAAAGGATATTCATACTCTCTAATTGAATATTTTTAGGTAGATGCCAATGTAGTTCATAAACATAGGAAAGTATATGTTCATCATCATAAAATTCATATGAAGAAAAATTTGTCATAAACGCTTACTCCTTTTTCAGTTAACTAAGCATAACTTTCAAAAAATAAAGAGTCTCCAAAAATAGGAGACTCAAACGAATTAATATTGATCGGTAAAAATCTGTTGGTCCAAGATACCATGAAGAAATTGTGAAAGAACTGGGATATCTTCTGTCATAATACCAAGTTTTTGTACCCAATGTTCAGGATGTTTAATATCTTCCCTGCAAATTAACACCATGCGTTCGCTTTGAATAGAAATAACCATGGCTTTTCCTAGAAAATTTCCTGAAAAGATAATCGCAAAGTCGTAGCGATGACTTTCAGTTGCGATGCAGTAATAGTGAATATTTTGAGTTTCTTTCTCTTCCGATAAAATGTGAAAATTCATCCTTACCACTCCTTTTTTTTATTTGCTACCCTGAGCAACCTATAATTGAAAGGTTAAGTGATTTCAAGAATAAGAAATTCTATACAAGCTACCTTTATTATTAAATTAGATATGAATGAACGATTTCCCTTTATTTTTCACTAAATAATTACAAATCCTTGATTATTAGATCATGTTTTGACATCTATACTACATATTTCACGCTTTGTGAAGCAACATTTTGTCATTAAAAATTTCCTCTAATAAGAGATACTTTTTAAATTTAAGTGTAATCAACTTGATAACAGTTTTTTATAAAGTTTAATAATGCTTAAATGCATTCCTTCATGATATAAATTGAAGGTTAGAAATTGTCTAGGTGTCTCCAAAGTCATCCCAGCTGATGTGGTATAAGGTGGAATAATTTTTTCGTCCAATCTGTCTGTAAGTGATTCTTGTATACGAACTTGTTGTGCTTTTAGTAGTACTTCTAACTCTGATAAAGTAGGTATACTATATGTGTGGTTATTTAAAGGTGACGTACCATATTCGAATTGTTCCTTAAAGCCTTCAGGTAAATCTTGTGGAAGTCCTAAGTATTGAAACGCAAATCTCTCCACTACTACATAAATATGTCCTACATTCCAACGAATCGAATTTCGGAACCCCTCAGGAACTCGATCAGCCATTTCTTCTGTAACTCCTTCAAGTAGGTTCAAAGTTTGATTTCTTACGAAAGCTAACTGGTTGAATAAAAATTGCTCCATTTCCCTCAACTCCTGAATTGTTTATAGTTTAACATCTCTAACACATTATTTAAGTGACTCTCCATTGTTCAAAATAAAGGATTTTATTTCAATCAGCATCATCTAAAAAAACGAATCACACAATCACAATGTATATTCTCCTGTAGAAAACGCTTTGATTACCATAATATGTTAATTCTCTCTGAAGCATGAAATTCCCTCTTTGACATTTATTGAAGTTTTTTGTACGCAATAAAATTACCCTCACAAAGTAGAACAAAAATAAAAAGTTGGAACCACTTTTTAAATGGTTCCAACTTTTAAACTTTATACTTTCTGATTATGTTGCTTTAGTTTATAACTGCGCATCTTTTTCATATTTTCGGGGGCGTCCATCGGATCCTCGACAATCATTTCAATCATACACAGTCTTTCGGAACATTCTTTTGCAGCTTCTTTTATTGCCTGTTCAAGCTCTCCATTTGTCCGGACAGTTGAAGTATATGCATTACCCCCAAAGGCTTCTACCAGCTTAGTGTAAGACCACCTAGGAATTTTGTTGTATTTTTGATCTTTGGTTTTTACATTTAAGTATTTTTCAATGGTATACCCATTATTGTTCAAGACGAAAATAATGGGATTACATCCATAATAGAGCATTGAACTAATCTCTTGAGCAGTTAGTTGTAGTGAACCATCTCCAGTAAACAGCAATACCCTACGTTCCGGCGCTGCGATACTGGCACCTAATGCAGTGGGAGTTGCATATCCGATTGATCCCCATCCGCCTTGTCCAATATAGGTAACATTACTAGGTAGTCTTACCTCCGCCATGCCATTGTAAAATGTACCGGTCTCGACGATTACGATGTCGTCTTTATTCAACATACATTGAATAATTGGATAATAGCCAGCTGCCATAAGAGGTTCATCGCTATTTGAATTGTACTGATTATAAGGGAATGTTATTTTATTTAACAATTCTTGACCATTGTATCCTATATTTTTCAATTCATTTAACATATCGGTAGCAAGTACGTTCTGATACTCCGCCTCACCGACCTTTACAAAATCGGGTTGGATATTGACAGTCAATAATGAATTGAGTTTTGCAGTAAAATTCGCTGTGTTATTGTCCGCCCATACCATTCCAATTGCGATGACACAATCTGAATTTTCTACAATACTCTCTACTTCTGTACTTCCGAAAGATCCTAAGTACGTTCCAATATAGTTTGGATGTGTTTCATCGAAAGTGCCCTTTCCGAACATCATTGAAGCAACTGGTATATTCATCGCATCCGCCAGTTGCAGAACTGCATTTTGAAGACCAAAGCGCATTGCTTTAACATCCACCAGAATAACAGGTCTTTTGGAACGCTCTAGTAGCTGACGAACATGTTCAGTAGCAGCATGAAGAGTTTGCATATTGGAAGTTTTTTGCTGCGGTACTCGCACTTCCCGGACCATAATTGGTTTTGCTACTAAATCATCTGCTACTACAAGGTACACAGGTTGTTTCTTTTCTTTCGCAATACGAATGGCTGCTGGAATCTCAATCATTGCATTTTCTGGCGTTACAACCGCACTATAGGCCGTTATCTCATCATACATCTTGCGAAACACTTCAAAATTACCATTCATTAGTGTATGATGCATGAGCTTGTGTTCTTTTTGATCTTTTTCTTGGGGCGACCCAACAATGTGAATGACAGGAACATTTTCACTATAAGCACCTGCTATCGGATTGCACGCACTTAGCTCACCAACTCCAAAGGTTGTAATGAGAGCAGAAATTCCCTTGATTCTTGCGTATCCATCTGAAGCATAACCCGAGTTTAATTCGTTCCGTCCTTCAATAAAATTGATACCTTTATATCTCTCCAATGTATCTAGCAATGTAAAATTATAGTCTCCCGCGACGCCGAAAATTTCAGAAATGCCTTCCGACTTTAAGGAATCTAACAAAAACTGCCCAACTGTTTTTGGGGACAAATCATTAAGAGAGTCAGAATTGACCTTACTTTTCATCTCATCCATTTCACAATATCTCCTTATCCAATTTTTGGACTTGTTTAGTTTACTAGTATCCTTTTATTCGTACCCTATCATTGAAAAGGCTATACGATGTTTAATGAATGTTTAAATTCCTTTTAACGACAAAAAAAGAAGAGTTCACTTTTTAGGAACTCTTCAAAACATAAATAGTTTTATTCTTTGTCAAATTTCTTAATTTTCTTTTAAAGAAAACATAGTCCATCCCCTCGATAAGTAGTTACTTTATTAACAATTTCACCTTTTGATACACAATAAAGATGATTAAACCGTTCGCAAAGCTCACCTGCTTTTGCATGCCGTAAAAATATAGGATCACCGAGCATTAATGGTGTTGTTCCCCGGTAATCAATCGGTGTCTGCACTTCTCCTGCTCCTTCAAGCGACAATAATTGAGCGTTCACTGGCAAATATGGCTTTGGTAACTTATCTGTTCCGACTGCTCCTGATGCTATGTAGCCACCTCCAGCACACGTAAATAGATGAGTATTAGGTTTTCGAACAATTTCAATCGCAAAACCTGCAGCAGGCTTGTATTGAAAATCCCGATAGTTGTCAAATAAGCCTGGGGAGAAAAATCCTGACCCGACAGTTACTTCTGTTACAACGTTTTCATTGATTGTTGAATGTAAACTTCCGGTCCCGCCTCCATTTACAAATTGAAGGGTAATCCCGTAGTCTTCAATCAATTGAATCGTCGCTGCTCGTTTTTCAGCAATTCGCTTGATCGATTTCTTTTTTAGTAATGTGATAATCTTATTTTTGGCAGATTGCTTCGGATACTGGTCACCAACACCAGCAATTTGGGCCTCGTACCCCATCACTCCAACTAAACTTACTGATGAGGACGCCATGATTTCCTCAACAACTACTTTCGCATCATTAACACTCCGAACTGGTGAACGCCATACGCCGAAATGAAGACCGGGAACATCCAGTGACATATCAATATCTAGACAAAGTGGCAGAGTAATATTAAACATTTGCGCAATTTTGTTTAGATGCTTCACATGTTCGACTGAGTCTACCATTAACGTAATCATTTTTCCTTGTTGATTTAACTGACAAATTTTCGCTACAGCTTCTGAATCCCAAATCGGATAGCCGATTAAAATATCTTCAATTCCTTCGTTTATCAGATACATTGCTTCATTCGCCGTAAAACACATCACACCTTGAAACAGTGCATGTTTCTTTAATATATATTTAATGATGAAAACGCTTCGAATCGATTTCGTTGCAATACGAATATTTTTATGTGATGCTGCTGAAACAATCCTTTCAATGTTTTCATCTAATAAGTCAAAATCAACAAACCCAAATGGCTTGGCAGTATTTTCAAATATTTTCTTGTAATATTGATAATGATGTTCCATTCCATCAATCCTTTCTATTTAAGATTAATGCTATGAATTCACCTTCTGCATTTTTGACAACTAAAGCGAAGTAATTTCAATTAAAAAAATATATTTTTTCATAAAATTCAGATAATTAATTATATAAATATCCTTAGATATCTCAATTTCCGTTACTACATAGCAAGGACTTTTTATCTAGGGGTATTCAGCTATAAATTTATGAATCTCGATTCGTTCATCCAAACTATAAATCCCTATACAACGAGTGTTTGGCGAGAGCTCTCGATTTCTGAAGTTTTCATTTGCTTGACTTCAATTTTAGCTTTCGTTATCATTTCATTCTTTCTATCATAAATTTCTAAATTCTAATATTTACTAGACTGCCGAAGCAGGCATTTGTGTTTAAACTAACAAATACTTTAAATTATAATATTGAAATTGTGGTACTTTATTGTAATTTAATACGTGTACCATTATTCATTTGATATTCGATCCAATTGTCGACTTCCTTTTTTGTGAAATAATATTCACCTTCAATTACGATGTTAGGTAAATAAAGATATGTATCAAATGAACCTTGTGCATTATCTCGGTCGCTATTATCTCGCATGACGATATCTTCGAGTTGTTTGCTACCAATACTTAAATACGTTGCCGTTTCATATAATGTCCAAAGCCCTTTTGACTGATTGAGTTCATTCAATTCTTTATGACTATTATATTTATTTTCAAACTTCTTTAGTTCAAAGGCAAAAAATAACCATGAGACACTAAAAATACTTAAAACAATAATGAATATATTCCTATTCATATTATCCCCTCCAAATGTACACTTTTTAAAGCTTATTCAGTTTTTTTATAAGAGTTTACACTTTTAATAATTTCCATATATTAATTACTATTCCTTTGCTCATTGAATAAACTGATCTTTCATTGTAAAAAAAATCGACTATTTAGTCGATTGTGTTGTTTAAATAATAATGATTTAGTGACATAATTTCAATTAAAAGTATCGATTTAATTATGGATATACAAGCGAGTTTAAACAATAGGCTTTCGCCCCACGGAAAGGGAGCGACCTGGAGTTGTAATCAACTAACGCACACTACACTTACAAGAAAGTAATTTTTGTAACCTCATCCATTTTACTGATTCCTAATAAATCAAAAAAACCTTCCATTAAGTGTATTTCAATCATCTTACACAAAAGAAAGGTTTCTATCATTCAATTTATTTGTTTTTCGTTTTCCTTTAACCGAAAAACGAATTGTTTTTGACAAAAATAGTTTGTAATCGTGTAAATCGCAGTACTTAGTAAAATTGCGAGATCCGTTTGAAAAGATATTGAATAGTCCATTCGATCTTTTAATGACCAATCAACTAAAAGTGTTCCTAAGTGATAAGAAATAAAATAACAACATAGAATGACAAGTAAAAATTTAATGATACTTTTTTGGATGGAGCCATTACTTTTAAAAGTAAAGTTTCGATTTAAAATAAAGCTAACGACAGCACCGACAGAATTTCCAATAAATGTAGATAACCAATAAGATTGATTTGCTAAGTGGTATAGTATATACATAATCGTTAGCCCCACAAATGTATTTATCAGTCCAACAATTAAAAATCGTACAATAGTAAAGTGCATTATTTACTCCTCTTGATTTCCACTTTTCTTAAGAGGTTTTGTGAATCGGAAACAAAATTACTGTTAATCGCATATCTTGGTCGTTTTTTAATTTCATTATGAATCCGATCTAAATATACATTTATATTAGGTTTGGGATTCACCTTATTCGTATCATTTATTGAGTAAATATTTTTTTCAATCGCGTATTTTGGCCGTCTTTTCACTTCTTGATAGATTTTACCGATATATTCTCCAATGATTCCAATCCCGAGAAGCTGTATCCCACCTACAAACCAAATTGAAATCATTAAAGAAGTCCAACCTGATTTTGTATTACCTAAGATCGCCTGAACAAAAGAGTATCCTCCTGCCATTGCACTAATAATTAAAGATAAAAATCCAATGAATGTAACAAAACGAATTGGTGTCACACTGAATGATGTAATCCCGTCAAATGCAAATGAGAGCATTTTTTTCAGGGGATATTTGGATTCTCCAGCAAAGCGTTCCTTTCGATTATAATAAACAATGCTAGACTGGAATCCAAGCAATGGAATTAAACCTCTCAAAAATAGATTTGTTTCTTTAAATTTCAATAATTCATTAAGAGCGCGTTTGCTTAACAGACGATAATCAGCATGATTTGGAACTAATTTTATCCCTATTTTTTCCATGAAACGATAAAATCCTAATGCAGTTGTTCGTTTGAAATATGTATCTGTATTTCTACAATCTCTAACCCCATAAACTATATCATTACCTTCTTTAAACTTCTCTAGAAAGTTATATATGATTGATATATCATCTTGTAAATCGGCGTCAATTGAAACAACACAATCCGACTGCTTACTTGCAATTTCTAGCCCTGCCAATAATGCATTCTGATGACCTACATTTCTAGCTAATTTCAAACCTTTTACAAATGGATTTTGTTTGTTTTCAGCTAAAATTAAACCCCATGTCTGATCCTTACTTCCATCATCTACAAAAAGAATACTACTTCTATTTGAAATTTCATTTTGAATGACTAAATTTTTTAGAAGAGTAGACAATTGAAGAGCTGTTTCAGAAAAAACTTCCTCTTCATTAAAACAAGGAACTACAATTGTCAAAACCGGTTTCATCAAATATAACACTTCCTTCATAGCTGTTAAATTACTTCATAGAGGTAAATTCTCCAAGCAGATTGTTGATCATCGAACGTATTCATTAATCTCATTCCATTTTGTGTCGCATTATTAATTGGAACTGCTGAAAATATGTATTTCCCACCCATATTTTTAAAGATTTTTGTATTTAATTCTAGATTATTAATTTCTTTATTTGAGTCTTTCTCATAATCATATTTTTTGCCGAGTTCAGCTACAAAAATATAGCATCTTCCTCCCCATTGATCGAAATATCTCTTTAATTTTGGACTCTTATCTAATTCTTTCGTAATTATGTTTCTAAATTGATGTTTATATTTTAAAGGATAAAAATTATTATAAGTATCAATTGTATAAAACCCATTATATTGTGAAATTGCTGGATGTAACCCAATACTAGCTACCCTATAATCTTCTTTCGGTTTTCCGATATATTCTTCTATCCTTTTAAATTGGTTTTCAGCATAGAACTCTTTAAAGTTTGGTGAACCATATACACTATAAACAATTTCTTCATTGGATGTGATTACTACGATCATCTGTACAAATAGACAAAGCTTTACAAAAGTTTTCCAAAACTTCCCTTTTTGCCATAACAAATAGCAGCCTATTGCAAACATAAGATAGATAACCATTGGTCTAAGAAAATGAAATCTCGCAAAATTAAAGGTATTTAATAATTGAAATTGCTCTTTTAACGGTTCCCAGCCTTTAAAAAACCAAAATGCATACCAAACTGAAAGCAGAATATTGAGTACAAATAAATATATAAAGTTTTTTACATAATTACTTTTCTTTTCACCTCTAAGCATAATGAGGACAATAAATGATAGCGGTACTATAACAAGCGTGTGTAGAGCTAATACATGTGTATGACCAATTATGTAGTTTTTGAAGACTAATCGAATCGTACGGCGAAGTCCAAGAATCGAACTCACAAATTCATTTCTGCTCGTAGGTTCATCTGGAAAAAGTAACGAAAAGACAAGACGGTATTCTATCGCTAAATATATCAATGTCATGCAGATGATACTTCCTAAAAATGTCCAATTCATCCTCTTTCTAATGAATAAATCTCTTACCCATAATAACCCTACAGCAACTAAAAAAAAGAAAAAACCTAAAACGAAGCTTGAATAAAATGGTAATAAGATAATTGTTAGCCAGACTACATATGTATTTTTGCCGTTTCTAATATGTAAAAATGCCCAAAGTGCTAATGGCATCCCAAGCGTACTTAGCATACCTGATGGCCAAAATGGCGTGAGTGCAAAGGCAAGCGATACCCAGACTCGAATTAGATAAGCATCCTTTGAGGGAATAAAGTGATCAACTAAAAGTTTATACATTCCAATGAATGCAAAAACTCTCGTAATCGTTTGAGACAAAGCATAGGCAAACATTGAAGGGAATATTGCGTGAAGCCATTGAATTCCACTAAACTCTGTTCCATAAGCATTTCTTGGAAGACCATTGATAACTTGAGGAACGACATCATGTATATTTCCAAATAAGGTACCACTGTTTTTTAATGTTTTATACCAGGCGATATTGGAATCTACATTATCATGAATTCTTATATGAGCGCTTTCACCTAATATAAATAGAGGTGATACAAACAAAATTAATAGAATTGTTGCCAAAAAGATATGCTGTTTTTCAACACTCCATTGCTTCCAAAAATTCATCAGTATTCACCACACAAACTTTAGCATTATTAAGAAAAAAAATAATAAATCAATTTATTCCTGTTTATCTTACCCAACAAAGCTTCCAATCATTACTTATTATTTCACTACAAAATTTCTATATATAAAAAAACATCTTGAATGCATTTTTTTGCAAACAAGATGTATTCATTAGATACGGTCAATTTTCTCTATCGTTCCTCTTTTCTTAAATCGTTTCACATTTGGTTGTTCAACCCTTTGGACTAAGTTTTGTAAGTATTGTAATAATGGGATATTTAAATCCTTGTGGCGCATCGCAAATTCAATATTAGTTGTTATAAAGCCAATAATTTCACCTACGTCATATCTAGTCCCTTGAAATTCATAAGCGAAAATATCTTGTTTCGTATTTAACCGTTGAAGAGCGTCTGTTAATTGAATTTCACCATTCGTCCCCTCTTCTAAGTTTTCTAAAAAGCTGAAAATTTCAGGGGTTAATACATAACGACCCATAATTGCTAAATTTGAAGGTGCTTGACCTGGAAGTGGTTTTTCGATTAAATTTTTTATTTTATATAACTCATTTTCTTTCCTTGAAGGATCTATTATTCCGTAACGGTATGTTTCAGATGTAGCTACAGGTTTTACACCAATAATTGATGAACCAACTTGTTGAAATTGGTCAATTAATTGTTTAATACAAGGGGTTGTTGACTCAACAATATCGTCGCCTAATAACACCGCGAACGGTTCATCTCCTATGAACTTTCTCGCACACCATACTGCATGACCTAATCCTTTAGGTTCTTTTTGGCGTATATAATGAATGTCTGCCATTTTAGATGATTTAAGTACTTGTTGAAGTAAACCATCTTTCCCTTTGTCAAAGAGATTTTGTTCTAATTCAAATACATGGTCAAAATGGTCTTCTATCGCCCTTTTTCCTTTTCCGGTTACTATGATAATATCTTCAATTCCGGCCTCAATCGCTTCTTCTACAATATATTGAATGGTCGGTCTATTTACAATTGGTAGCATTTCTTTTGGCATTGCCTTGGTAGCTGGTAGAAACCGAGTTCCAAATCCAGCAGCTGGTATGATCGCTTTTTTGACCTTTTTCATTTTAATTTCTCCCTTTTACCAAATTAAAATATAATCCTGGTTAATGATAGAAGATTTGAGTGTTAATTTCTTATATTAGATGTCTAGGATAATTTGATTATTAACATAGTATTAAAATGCATATTTTTTTATGTCCTATATTTAATGGAATGCTTTAAATCGCTTTCTATCAACATGATTGATTTTCTAGAATTCTACGAAATAAATGGCATAAAATGAATTACGAAACAAAATAATGACTTCATCCAGCAGTCTATCCAAATTGGAGTGAAAAACATGATTTTTGTTGATGAAGAAGAAAAGCAATTCCATTTAACAAATGGTCAAATAAGCTATATTTTTTATGTCATGAAAAATGGTCATCTTGGTTCCATATATTTTGGTGAAGCGCTCAATGTACGTACTGATTTTTCAAAAGTCGAAAATCATTTTCATCCAAATACCTATTCTTCTCATTTTGAAGGAGATCGTGCTTTTAGTCTTGATACCTTAAGGCAGGAATACCCCGTTTACGGAACGACAGATTACCGAGAACCAGCTTTAAGTATTGTTGGGGAAAATGGAAGTCATATTTCAAACTTTATTTATAAATATTATTCAATTACAAAAGGGAAACCTGTCTTGGAGGGATTACCTTCAACCTATACAGAACACGAAGAAGATGCAGAAACTATTCAAATTGTACTTGAGGATACTGTTTTAGCGGCAGAGCTGATTCTTTCCTATACGATTTTTAAAGATTTACGTGTGATAACACGGAGTGCGTATATTTGTAATAAAGGAATGAATCCGTTTTTCCTGGAACGATTCATGAGTACTTCAATAGATTTTCCCGATAAAAACTTTAGTATGGTCCATTTAAGCGGAGCCTGGGCAAGGGAACGTTATGTAAAAGAACGAGGATTAGAAACTGGCATTCAATCAATCTCTAGCTTACGTGGTGCTAGTTCGCATCAACATAACCCTTTTCTTGCATTTTTAAGACCTGATGCAAATGAAATGCAAGGAGAAGTATTTAGTTTCAATTTTATTTATAGTTCAAACTTTATTGCCCAAGCTGAAGTTGACCAATTTGATTGTTTAAGGGTAACGATGGGAATTCACCCATTTCGTTTTAAGTGGAAGTTATGTCCGAATGAGCATTTTCAATCACCAGAGGTAGTGATGGTACATTCAAATAGTGGATTAAATGGGATGAGTCAAACTTATCATGATTTATACCGAAATCATTTAATTCGGGGTGTTTGGAAGGAAGCTAGACGGCCTATTCTATTAAATAATTGGGAAGCGACATATTTTCATTTTAATGAGGCAAAGCTACTTGAAATTGCAGCAGCATCAAAAGAACTCGGCATAGAATTATTTGTTCTAGATGATGGATGGTTTGGAAATCGGAATGATGCAAGCTCTTCTTTAGGAGATTGGTTTCCAAATACAAGCAAATTCCCAAACGGGATGAAGCATTTTATTAGTGAATTAGATCGTTTAGGATTACAGTTTGGATTATGGATTGAACCAGAAATGATCAGTCCAAAAAGTGCGTTATTTGATAAACAACCTAATTGGGCCATCAAAACACCAGACCGCCCTACTTCATTAGGAAGAAACCAACTTGTTTTAGATTTTTCAAGAAAAGAAATTATAGATGAAATATATAATCAAATCGCTAAGATTATTGAAGAAACTAAATTATCCTATATAAAATGGGATATGAATCGAAATATTACAGAAGCATATTCATTAAATTTGGCTTTTGATCAACAGGATGAGTTTTTTCACAGATATATACTTGGTGTATATGACTTATATGAACGATTACATACCAATTTTCCGCATATATTGTTTGAATCCTGTGCTGGTGGTGGTGGGCGTTTTGATGCCGGTTTATTATATTATGCACCACAAGCTTGGGCTAGTGATGACACTGACCCGATTGAAAGACTAAAGATTCAATATGGCTCTTCTTTTGCTTATCCACTAAGTAGCATTGGTTCCCATGTTTCAACTAGTCCAAATCATCAAACTTTCCGTATTTCTTCTTTGAAAACTCGAGGAAACGTAGCTTTCTTTGGTACGTTTGGTTATGAATTAGACCCTACTACATTAAATGAAATAGAAAAAACGACCATTAAAAATCAAATAGAATTCTATAAGAAACATCAGTCACTGATTCATTTTGGCGATTTCCACCGAATCGTAAGCCCTTTTAAAGACAATGAAACCGCTTGGATGATTGTCAGTAAAGAAAAAGATGAAGCCTTAATCGGCTGGTATAAAGTATTAGCGACTCCCAATCCTAAAAAATATCAAACTCTAAAATTAACTGGTTTAGAAAAAAGTTATCATTATTATGTTGAGCAATTAGAACGTTATTTTTATGGAGATGAATTAATGTATCATGGTATTCCCTTACCAATCGAATTTAACGGACCAAATAAAAAAATTGCCAAAAGAAAAGGTGATTTCCAATCAGAGGTGTTTTATCTAAAACTGAAGAAATAACCCCTTCAGACTGACCGCCAATCGCTCAATTCGTTGCCTAGCCTGCTTATGGCTTATTGCTCATTACGGTTATGTGTAACTCAGCTCCTCAACAAGTTCCTGAGCTCCTCGAAAGTCAAGCGTTTATTAGGTTGAATCTCTTTTATTAACTTAGTCTACAAGCAGATAGAAAAGCATCCACAATTGTGAATGCTTTTTTACGATGTTTTATAACCATCTTCTACAGTTTCTGTATCTACGATTATTGTTATTCATGTTATTTTTGTTACTATTATTGTTGCTATTATTGTTGCTATTATTAAAGCTGTCATTAAAGCTGTTATTAGAAGAACCATTGTTTGCAGAATCAACTCTACGACAATTATTTGAATTTAAATCACTTCCACAGTCATAATTTTCGACAACTGTTTCATTTACATCAGAATTATATACTGGATAATAATTTTCATTACGAATAACTGTTCTATTAATATTTTCAACTTCTGTTGGATGAATGTTTCTTACTGTTCTGTAATTCGTATTTGTATTTGTGACTCTTTGTGTAGGATTCATGATTACTTCGTCTTGACTAGGGGACACAGAATTTGAGCCATTATTTGATCTATTATTTGAAACTGAGCCCCATCCTCTATTTCTTCTTGAATTATTGTTACAACCCATCATATCTAATTCCTCTCTTTTTTAAATTTCGAAAGCTACCAGTTATAGATATGTCTTTTTAAGAAAACTTGTCCTAGGTGGAAACACAAAATCAAATAAATGTGTATAACACTATTTAAATTTTGAAACTCGAATTAATAAAAATTCATTAAAAATGTGGAAATAGAAAAGCACTCAAAACATGAGCGCTCACTGTTAATTTCATTATTCACTATCTTTAAAAGTTATGAAAACCAGATTTGTAATTGTGTTTTCGTTTTCGTTTAGTTAAGTCTCCTCTTACTCAATAATTCCCGAACCAGTTATCTCCACTTTTATATTAGGTTTGATAGTAATTTTAGGATAAGCTTTTTCCCAATCTAATGTTTTCCAGACTTTTGGATGGAATGCAATTAAATCTCTGCCAATTCCAAAAGCATCACAATTTGCTAATTGTAGTGTTTTTATTAATTTTTCGGCTTTTTTCGTTAACTGTTTTGAAATTTCTTTGTTCAATCTTTTAATCTCTTTTTGATCTGCAAGATTGTCTTTCGGATATTCAAGTGCTTCTACTTTTATATTTAAATCAAACTCAGCTGTAATGTCATTTTTTTTATTGATTTTTAATTCTTTTTTCACTTTATTGTTTTTAACCTGTACTGAGATAAAACGATTTCTCTCATCTTTTTCTTTAGGATTTACTTCTAAAGTGAATTTTGCATACTTTTTCATTTCGTCCTTCATCATTAATAATAATGTCGGCTCTTCATCATATATATTGTAACCAGTATATTTTCGTCCATTAAATAAAGCTATGCCATATACATCTATCATTTTATCATCAGTTTTTCCTATATATGGGAGTGTAATATCTTCTCCAGGATCAAATAATGTAGGACAAATAGATTGAACATTTTCTTCAGGAACTAAAGTAGATGTTTCAGCAGTTGTTACAATCTCAAGTATTTCTTCACTAATTAGAGATTCTTCCACTACTCTTAGATTTAAAATATCAGCTGCTTTGTCTTTACTTATCACAACTTTTGCTCCTAAAGAACTTCTAGGGTCACGATATACAATATCTAGTACAGGATATAGATCCTCCTTTGCTAAATCTTCATGAAATAATAATACTCGTGCTTTACTAGTTGCATATTCACCTGAAATTTTCTTCATAATTTTTGTTCTTGAATCAGAAAAAGTATTTGCTAAAGAACTGACTATTACATTCGTTAATACTGGTTCAGATGTTCCTTTACTTGCTTGGGCGATTGTTTGAATAACGGCTGTAACTAATAATTTCCCATCTTTTTCTAAGTCAGCTCCAACACCGTAAACAAGCTTAGATTGACTTAACAATCTTTGATCCCAACAACTAGTCAGAAATAAGAGACAGCAAAAAAATAAGATACAAAATTTAATTTTCATATAATTGGTTTTGCTCCTTCTTTTTTCGAATAATTGACACAATCAATAATATAAAAGGAATGAAAGCAATAAAAAAATAACTAGAATATGAGACGATTAAGTTAAATTTATCTATTATTTTGTCTTCTTGTGGGATAAAAACTGAAATGATCATTATGAGGATCCCTAATACTAAAGTGACTTTTTTATGATTTTTCTGTTTAAAAATCTTATCCATCCCTACACTGGCAATATGTAAGTAAGTAACAAACGACGTAATAATTGGTACAACCCATATAGAAAGAAATATTAAGTCAAGCCTTTCTACAACTTCATATGATAAAGCTTTTAACATGTATAGAATAGGTTCCGATACGAGTTGTATTTCTTCTGGACTAAAAACTAAGAAGCTAGTGATTAAAAAGAAAGTATATAAAACAGTTACAATTGTAATTGCGAAAGTGGAATATTTTAAAACGTCTTTAGCATTTCCTTTCACAAAAGGATAGATGACAAGTAGTGATTCAAATCCTAGCATTGCAGTTAAGGAGTCGTGAGAACCAATCATGATATTCTTAAAACCAGCTTGTCCAATTGGAAACAAATATCTATAATTTGCATCTTTATAAGAAAGCAATTCTAAAAATACTAAAAAAAGAATGAGTAGTGATACAAAAGTGAAAAATCTACCAATTACTTTTAGGTTCTCTCTCGCTAAATACACACCAGTACCAACTATACAAATAATAATGACATATGGTGGGGTAAATGTTAGTATCCATTTCTTTAATATGTTAACTGTAATGGTCACAACAAAGATAGAAATAATAAAAAAATTAAGTGCATACATGAATGAAATGACTGTCCCTACATACTTCCCTACAATTTTGTTTGAATACTCATATATTGTATCATTCGGAAATCGTTTCCCAAGTGACCACATGATGAACATGAAAACAAATACGACGATACCAGCAATGATGACTGAAATCCAACCATCATTTTTCGCATGTAAATGTACCATATATGGAAGTGAGAGCAGACCAACTCCAATTTGGGATTGTAAAATAAAGAACATAAGTTGTGATCTAGAAAGGAATTTTTTATTCTTCATTTTGTTTCCAACCTCTTGGATTTTTTGCACTTCTTAATTTTTTCGGCAAGGCAGAGCGTGGACGATCTGTCATTTTCCACATTGGCACCCGGTAAATCGTATCTTTTAAATCTTTTCGTCTGAACGGAGCAAAAGGTGCAAAATATGGTGTTCCAAAGGATTCAAGCTTACACAGATGAATTAAAATAATCATCAACCCAAATACAATCCCTATCAACCCGATCGTTGCAGCTGCAAACATTAATGGAAATCCTAATAATCTAACTGAAGTTCCCATTTCACTATCAGGTGTTGCAAAAGATGAAATAGCCGTTATGGAAATAACGACAAGCATCGTATTAGAAATTAAGTTTGCTTCAACAACTGCAGTACCGATAACTAACCCACCTACAACACCAAGTGTTTGTGAAATGGGACTAGGTAACCGAATGGCTGATTCTCTTAGTAATTCGAGCGTTATTTGCATACTTAATGCCTCTATTAAAGGTGGAAAAGGTATATATTCTAACGAACTCTTTACATTAGAAACTAGTTCAATCGGTATGATTTCAAAATGATAGGAAACTAAAGCGATATAAAGTGCAGGAAGTGAGATTGAAATGATAAAGCTCACCATCCTCATTAATCGAAAGAATGATACCATCATCCATCTACTGTTATAATCATCACTTGTCTGATAAAAAGAAAAGAACGTGATTGGCATGACTAGTACTGACGGGTTTCCATCAGTAATAATCGCTACCCTTCCATCCATTAAATTTGCTGAAACACGATCTGGTCTTGATGTCGTTAACATTTGGGGAAATGGTGAGAAAGAATTATCTTCAATAAACTCTTCAACATTAGTAACATAATCTACATCAATATAAGAAATTCTCCGCTCAATTTCTTTTACCAATTCATCATTTGCTATTGAATCAACATAAACAATCGCCAAACTAGTATCAGATTCTCTGCCAAGAGTCACATATTTTATAACTAAATTTGGGTTATTTATTCTTCTTCTCAGAAGATTAATATTTGTTTCTAAACTCTCAATAAACCCATCCTGTGCACCACGTAAAACTTGTTCAGAGTCAGGTTGTTCTATTGAACGACTTTCCAATAACGCAATGTTTAATATAATAGCAGTCGTTTCATGGTCAGTAAAAATTACTGCATTTCCTTTGACTAGTGCTACTACACTTTCATCAAACGAACTTGAGGTTTTAATTTCTTTAATTGAAACAGTTTCCTCTATCGTTTCTTTAGGATTTTGGATGATTTGTTGGATTATCTGAGTCTCAAGTACCTCACTCTTTATAAGGGTATCAATAAAAACAATCCCTATTTTTTTATTGGCAAACTCTAAATTTCTAACCATTAAATCACTAGAATGTAAAAGTGATTTTTTCACATTATCAATATTTTCCTCTAGTTTCATTGAAATATATTTAAAACCCATATGAGAGCCCGATCGGTTCTTTGGATTGTTTTTTGTTCCGCTCATAAGTGAATGACTCCTCACTGAAACCTCAAATAAAGTAAATATATTTTATGTTAAATAGAGTGTATTATACATGTGAAACCTGTACTTTCTATCTAATTCTGTATAAAAAAACGATTCTATCTCTATGATAGAATCGTTTTTTTCTTTAATATAATCTTACTTTTGGTCAACTTTCTTTTTCCAAATACCAAGTATCAGAGCTGTAATAATAGAACCGATCAGTATAGCTAATAAATACATGAAAGGTTTATTAACTAAAGGAATAACAAATGCCCCTCCGTGTGGTGCTGGTAAAGTAATACCAAATGCCATTGCTAGGCCACCGGCAATTGATGAACCGATTACTGAACTGACAATTACTCGGATCGGGTCTGCCGCAGCAAATGGAATTGCTCCTTCGGTAATGAATGAAATCCCCATAATATAGTTAGTTACCCCAGATTTGCGTTCTAATTCTGTAAACTTTGATTTAAAGATGGTTGTTGCTAAAGCGATCCCAAGTGGTGGTACCATACCACCTGCCATAACAGCAGCATGTGGACCGAAATTTTGAGCAGAAATTGCAGCAATTCCGAATGTAAAAGCAGCTTTGTTGATTGGACCACCCATATCTACTGCCATCATACCACCTAAAATTAATCCTAGTAATATAGCGTTTCCACCACTTAAACTACTTAACCAATCTGTTAAAGCAGTATTTAAAAATGTAACAGGTGGATTTACTACAAGCTCCATTAATACACCTGTAATTAATAGTCCAAACACTGGATAAAGTAAAACTGGTTTCATACCTTCAAGTGACTCTGGTAGTTTTGAAAATAGTTTTCTTAAACCAATTACGACATAACCTGCCAAGAAACCAGCAACTAAACCACCTAAGAAACCTGCACCAGCATCTGCTGCCAAAAATCCTCCGACAACACCAGGTGCGAACCCTGGACGATCTGCAATTGAACTTGCAATAAAACCAGCGAGAATTGGCACTAAGAAACTAAAAGCACCTGCCCCACCTATTTTCATTAATAATTCTGCAATCGGTCCTTTTGTATGGATTCCACCGAATGCAAAAGCTAATGCGATTAGTATACCACCACTAACGACAAATGGTAGCATGTTACTTACACCATTCATTAAGTGTTTATAGATCCCTGATCCTTTTTCCTTAGAAGCTTCGTGACTTTTTCCTTTATCTGTTCCATTAAAGATTGGTGCATCTTGTTTCATAGCACGTTCAATTAATTCTTTCGGCTTACGGATTCCTTCTGCAACAGGTACTTGTATGACATGTTTACCTTCAAATCGATTCACTTCAACATTTTTATCTGCTGCAATAATAATGGCAGTTGCTTTTTTGATTTCATCTAATGTTAGCTCATTTTTCACACCAGTCGAACCATTTGTTTCAACCTTGATATCTACATTTAGTTCTCTTCCTTTTGCTTTTAGTGCATCTGCTGCCATATACGTATGTGCGATACCAGTTGGACAAGCAGTTACAGCAAGAATAAGTGGTTTTTTAGAATGTGTGGAAATAGACTCTTCATTTTGATTAATCGCATCTTCTTTTTTATTAATTAATGCAATCACTTCTTCTGCATCGGCTGCACCTAATAATGAACTTCGGAATGCCTCATCCATTAATAAAGTAGATAAACGAGATAAAGTTTCTAAATGTGCATTATTTGCTCCTTCACTAGCAGCAATCATAAAAAATAAATGCGCAGGTTGTCCATCTAATGAATCATAATCAATACCTGAATTAGAGCGACCAAATGCAATTGCCGGTGTTTTAACTGCAGAAGTCTTGGCGTGTGGTATCGCAATTCCTTCACCAATACCAGTTGTGCTTTGCGCTTCACGACCCAAAATTGCTTCAATAAATTGATCTTTATCATGTAAACGGTTCGTTTCATATAATACATCTGCTAATTCATCTATCACTGATGCTTTATTTGCAGACTGTAAATTGATGAGAACTGTATCAATTTTTAATAAATCAGTTATTCTCATTTTCTCTCCACCTTATCTCTTTTCGATCTTCACTTGATCGATTAGTTCTTCAATTTTTTCTCTATTTGTTAAATCTGATGAAAAGGCTGTTGCACTTCCTGCTGCAACTCCTGTTTTAAAAGAAGTTTCTTTATCATTGGTTTTAAAGTATGTGCCAATAAAGCCAGCAACCAGTGAGTCTCCTGCGCCAACAGAATTAATAACTTCACCTTTTGGAACATTTGCTACAAAAATATCCTTTTCTGTAATAAGGATTGCACCCATTCCTGCTAGAGATATTCCAACATTTTTTGCACCTAGCTCAATCAATTTTTGACCAAATGGAATTGCTTCTTCGACGGTCGATATTGTAACGTCAAATATTTCCCCAAGTTCGTGATGATTTGGTTTAATAAAAAATGGCTTATGTTTTACGACATCTAATAAAGCCTTGCCACTAGCATCAACAACAATGTTTACACCTTTTTCATTTCCCCATTTTGCAATTTTTTCATATAAATCGGTAGATAATGTACTAGGAATGCTACCAGCTAGTATTAAAAAGTCTCCCGGTTGAATTTGTTCTAATTTCTTGAAGAAATCAGTTTCATTTTGTCCTGAAATAGTTGGACCCTGTCCATTTATTTCGGTTTCATATTCTGACTTTAATTTAATATTAATACGGGAATCTCCATTAACTCTTACAAAATCAGATAATACACTTTCACTTTTTAGTACGTTTTCAATAAAATCACCAGTAAAACCACCAATAAATCCAAAAGCAATACTATTTACATCAAGTCTTTTTAAAACTCTTGATACATTTATTCCTTTACCACCAGGGAATTTTTGTTCGCCTGTCATACGATTAATCTGGTCAATTTGAAAATGATCAACTTGTACGATGTAATCAATTGATGGGTTAAGCGTTACAGTATAAATCATTTATCTCACTACCTTTATTAATGTTGTAATTGTTTCATATGTTCGAGTTAGTTCTTCGTCTAGTTCATCAGTGATGATAATTGCTTCATTAATATCTGCGATTTTTGCGAATGAAGTTTCAGAGAATTTACTATAGTCAGCTAGAACATATTTTTTTTCTGAGTAAGAAATAGCTGTTTTCTTCACAAAAGCCTCTTCAGGATCTGGTGTTGTATAGCCGTACTTCGGATGAACGCCATTTGTTCCAATAAAACACTTATCAAAACGGAAGCTTTGAAGATTCTCAGCGGCCATATTTCCGATCAAAGCTTTTGTATGCCCTTTCATTTTCCCACCTAACAGATAAGCTGTTACTTCATTTTCAAATAACGCTTCAACATGCATTAAACCATTTGTTACAACAGTAACATCTAAACCTTTGAGTAAAGGAATCATTTCAAAGGTAGTACTTCCTGCATCCAAATAAATGCAATCACCTTCATTTATTTGTGAAATTGCTAATGATGCAATTAATTTTTTATTTTGAACGTTTTTGGTTGTTTTTTCAGTCATACTTAACTCTGTTGCTTTACCATTTAATAATGCTGCACCACCATGTACTCTTTTTAGTAAATGTAAGGATTCAAGTTCAATTAAATCACGACGGATTGTTGATTCTGAAGTGTTTGTAACATCAACAATATCTCTAAGTTTTACGACTCCGTGTTCCTTCACCATGTCAATAATTAGTTGCTGTCTTTCAGGTGTTAACATATGAATCATCCTTTCGATATGTTTAGTATAAAGTAGCAATATCAAAATTTCAATCAAAATCATTCATAAACTATCAATTTCATTCAAAACTATTCAAAATTGAAAGATTTTTAGAATTTCATAATATATTAGTGAAATCTTTAACCTTAGATAGCAATATTTGACAAACTTTGATAGGTAAATATTGGTAAGATGTAATTAGTAATGATCTAAATGATAGAAATGAGGGATAAGAATGAAGGAAAATATTCAAATTCGAAACGAACTTTATGAGGCTGTTGGCGCATTATCAAATGAACAGCTAAATCAAAAAGTGAATGAAGATCAGTGGTCGATAATGCAAGTATTAGATCATTTATATCTAATGGAAGCTGGACTAGTAAAAATCATGACAAAAACATTTAAAACAGCTCCTTCTGAAGAAATTTCAGAAAAACCGATTCATTTAACGCTAGATCGAACACAAAAATTTAATGCTCCTAACTATTTCGTACCAACTAACGAATTTGTAACAATTGAAGAAATGAAGCAAAAATTAACAAATTCTAGAAATGCATTACATACATTTGTAGAAGAAACAAAGGATCATCATCTAGAGGACAAAGGATTTCCTCACCCCGCTTTTGGTCAGATGAATTTAAAACAGTGGATACCATTTATAGGATTACACGAAAAAAGGCATCTTGAACAAATTAATGACATTAAAAATCAATTATAAAAGAAAAAGATGTTTACAAATATTGTAAACATCTTTTTTTATAACTAATTCTGTCTAATTTTATCTAATTCTTCTTTATAAAGTTTTACTATTTGATCTCTATGTACTTCTAATTGATTGCTAACTTGCGAAATTGAGTATCCAATAAATAATGGAGAAACAACAAAACGTGGAATAACTTTACAAATAATATTACCATTCCATTTATAAAAAAATAAATTATAACTATTTAAACCTTTATAAAAATTGTTTAATAAATAATGAGTAACGATTTGCAATAACACAGCCATATCGGATAAATATGAACGATCCTCAATAATAATATTAAATTCTCTAAAACCCATCATAGGATGAGTAGAAATATTCAATTCCACACCTTCTTTTGAAATAATTTTGATTCCTTCAAAATAGATATCCGTTATTTTTTTCTTATAATCGATACTTTTTAAACCAACAATTTGCATATGTGGGTGGTTTAAAGTACCACCAGATAATGGACCATGATTTTTATAAAAAATGACAGATTTAAATTCTTCTGTTTTCTCCATATCATCCCATTTTTGAACAGCAAAATTCAAAAGCTCTTTCATATGGCTTTCTGTATATTTAGAAAGATCCCCATCGCAATCATCACTTTCAATAATCACTGTTTGTAATGTATCCTCGAGAGTGGGGAATTTATTCTTTAGATAGATGATTGAGCCAGAAGTATCTAATATATCAGTTAAATTTTCACGATCACAAAATGGACATTTCGTGGTTTTATTCACAATATTTTCTGGCTTTTTAATACCAATATCCATTTTAAACTGAAGTAATTCATTTTGAATATCCATCCCATTTTTCCCCTTTGTTCATATTGATTAAATACATCCTTTAATTTTTTCCGTCTTTACACTGTTCTAAAAGATTTTAATATACGGTTTCATTTCTTCTAATTATTCCTAATATGACTTCCCAAAGAAGATACATGATGGAAATTCATTCAAAGCATTTATAACTCATAAGCAATTTCTTCATTGATTTTGTTATATGAATTCATTCTATCCAATTACATAATATAAAATGGAATTACTTTTTTTCAATATTTACGCTCAAAAAAATGTAAGATCGGTACTTACATTCTATAATCAATTCAATTTTCCTGTAACGAGTAGAATGGTTTTTAAGATGATTTCAAACTTCTTCATTACTTCCTGCATTAATTTGTAAATAAATCAAATACTAATGATGATATTCACTAGAGTATCAGAGATATCCAATACTTCATAAGAGGTGAATCAAACATGACATTAAAAAATCATTTGGATCCACAATCTCAGAAGTTTTACCATAACTGGACAAGACCGAAGCATGCGAAGTCTCAAGTTAATGGACATACGATGATTTCACAAAATACAATCATCTTAAAAAGTAATGCTAAGGCTCACAGATGGTAATGGATAAATCAAAAAAAGAAGACTATTTTTAGTCTTCTTTTTGAATTTGTTTGAATTATAAACTTTTCAATAAAAAAAGTTATATCAGGTTGATTTTCAGTACAGACTGCTTGCTTTTCAAGGGGCGAGACCTAAGCCTCGTTCGAATAGACACAGGAGTCCTGCATCTTCCGTTGTAATCAACTTTTGTCAGTCAAAAAATAAAGCAACAATCTTTTAGAAAAGAGCGTATACATTCAACATCTATACAATCAATCAAAGTAAACAACCATGACTAAAAAGCCATGGCTGCTTACTTTATTATTTATTAGTACCGTGTTGTTTCGTTGGTAGTTTTTCATTAGGTGTTCCATTACCTTGATGTTCTTTATTTTTTTGGTCTTTTCTTTGTCTTTCATGAAGTTTTTCAACAAACTCATGTGTATCTTCCATATCATAACCTCCTTACAAGTATCTAAAGGTTACTTTATCCAAACCTACGGAAAACAATTCACAAGTAAATCATTCATATATTATTCAGTTGTGAGGAATTTAAGAAAGAAACCTCAATAGTAAAATAACAGTCTTAACAATACATACCGATTGGGCGATTCCAAATAATACGCCAGTTATGATCCGCAAACCATTATTACTTTCTCTCCACTTCCATTTTTGCGTAAACCCGTCAATAAGGAGTGGAATCATTAGTAATGGAATGAACCACCATTTTAAAATGTGAGATTGTATATATAATAAAGGTAGAAATAAATATCCAAGTAATATTCCAGAGCATCTCGCACAAAGTGGGAATGTATAATTAGATATTTTAATCGAACGATCTATTCTGCGATGACACGGTATCCACTTGAATAAAATCAATTTATATCACCTCACATTAATTCGAACAATCAGGACTACAGTCACAATCTGGCGTACAGTCTAAACCGCCTTTTTTTAACTTGAAATCTAAAAAATTGCAGTCAGGTATAAAAGCATCACTACAATCGATGCAATCGCAATCTTTCTTATATTTATGTTTTCTTTTTCTACGCTCATAATACACAATTGTAAAAAGTAAGAAAATAATACTTCCAATTAGGAAAAGTACTCCTTTTAAAATCAACCCTTTTATCAGTAATAAAATTCCTAATACAAATAGTATTATAAAAATACTTAATAAGAAAAATACCAATTTATCACTACTTTCTGTACATTACATAAAAAGTATTTTGATTGTGCTAGCTCCAGAGATAGCAATGTGAAATCTTCATTACTTGGACTTTTGTAGGAATGCACCAATTAGGATAAAAACTGCAGAAAGTACATGCAGAATCCAACCAAGTCCGGGAATCCACGCTAAACAAGAAGTAATGATTCCTAATATATTTCCATATGCCGTTAAACCAGCTTTTTTTGCAAGTGCTAAGGTTATAATGTGAATGATTAATGCTACAACGAGTGGAGTCCACCCAAATCCTAAAATGATTGAAGCACCTATGATCGGAATCCCCAAAATCGCTTCATAGCCACCCGATATAAATTTTAATGTTCTTACGTTTGAATTCATTAAGATTCTCCTTTAAAAGAAATTTGTAAAATTTATCCAATTACAAATTTAATTGTAGTGTAAAACGAACTGTATGAATAGGGTTAATTAACAATAAATCGAATAGAAAAAGTGCAAAGAGCCACTTAATCTTAAACATTATTTTTTGAACAATAAAAAATGACAACTAATTTAGTTGCCATTTTGTTTTTATTTTATTTACGAATCATTTGAGCTTAATTGTATTGTTGTAAGAAAGCTCTTAATGTTGACGCTACTGCATGTGCATCTTTTAGTTGAGCATTTGTAAATGTGAGTGCAGTTTTCTTTTCGTCTAAGCCTAGAGATTCTTGTAATAATCCAGCTAATCCACGGTGTGCACCTGCTTTATCAACTGCAACTCTCATGAATAAACCATCTTTATTTGGTTCAATCATGCATTCGATTTCATCGAAGCGCCATTCTCTTTTAGAATTAGGTACGAATTCCCATTCTTGATAGAAACGGCCATCTTGAGCTTCTACTTCCACTTGGCGTAATCTGAAGCCTAACAATTTAAATGCTTCAACAAAATTTGATAACTCTTCATGTGCATATATTTTTAAATAATCTACATCAGTGGGATCAAAACTTAAATCAATATCTAAATCTGTTTCAATCCACACTTGCCCATGTCCAATTGTAATTGGTGCATAGTATGGTAATTGAAATGAAAATGGAATTAATTTATGTTCATTTGCTTCTATTAATAAGTTACCACTAACTCGTTCTTCATGTAATTGAATTTTTACTGAAACTTCTCCATCTCCACTTTTCTTTTTTGCGTATGCTTTTAATTTAAGTGCGATATGATTAATTTCTTGAGCTACTGATCCACCATTGATTTCTACTGTTCCTTCAACTTGTTTTCCTGGATATAAATCTTTTGTATGTATAATTGTATTCACTGTGGCTGCGCCAATCCCAAGTCTTGCTAATACTTTTTTAAACATCGTATCCCTCCATATTTTAGATGACTACATTCTCATTATATATTACAATGTTAAGATTTAATATTCTTTAAATAGTAATCACGTAAAAATATAATATTTCTTTTAGACATGCATAATTTACTTTTTTATTAGACAAGTTCTTGATCTCTTAAGCATATTCTTAAATTAAAGAATAGATTAGGGGGAACAATTATGCATTTTGTTGTCATTAAGAAAAAATGGATTCTTTTTAGCTTTGTTTTCATCGTAATGTGTTTAAGTGCCTGGTATTATCTATTCCCTAAATCGGCAGAAACAACAGCAAAAGAAAAACCATTAGAAACTGTTGAAATACACATGGTCACAGGTGAATTTTCTACTAAATTAGAGAATGGATCTGAAATTGAGGCTTATCGGTGGGACCCTGGTACGATCAATGTTGAAGAAAATCAAAAAGTTCTCTTAAAATTACATGGAATTAATGGTATGGAGCATCATTTTCATATTGAAGGTACAAATGTTTCAGGAGTTGTAAAAAAAGGCGAAACAACAGATGTTGCAGTAAAGTTTAAAAAAGAAGGAACCTACCGTTTAATTTGTGATACGCACTCAACTACAGAAGACGCAGCTCCGATGATTGCTTATATTGTTGTAGATTAATATAAATGTAAAAGATAGTATTGTTCAAAATACTATCTTTTTTTCTTTTTAATTCATACTTACCTTTCATGCTCATATTAATGAGTTGAAACGGAAAAAAAAAATAAACAACTTCATTTTTCTCTACTTCATCAAAGATTACCTCATAAGAAGGGAATGATTTAAGTGTTGGAATGGGCAAGTATTATATTAACTGTTCTATTATCAAGTTATGTCATCCTTGTTGCAACCAAAAAGAAAAATAAACTATCATGTACAGTAGGAAAAATGGCTAGTATGACAAATTCAATGATGGCAAGCGTTACAATTGGAACAGTCTTAGGAATCATGTTTCGATCAACAGATTTGTCCATTCCTACTATTATTTCCATCATGGTCGGAATATCAATTGGATTTTTAACAGGCAAACCAATCTCACAAATGGCAGCACTAGAAGGCATTACTGCAGGAATAATGGGTGGAATGATGGGAGCTATGTTAGGCATGATGTTACAAACAACTTATATGGAACTCATGATGTATTTTCTTGACGTAATCTATGTGTTTGTTATGATTTTATTGTTAAAAGTAATTGATAAGGAAGCAAATAAACAAGATGAAAACATTAAATCATATAAAACGATCTAATATATAGACTAAAAAAACTTGATTAAATATTTCAGATTCGTATTTTAGTACAAAACTTTAAAATTACAAAGTAACTAGTAAACAGTAAAATTACAAGTTAATCAACTAAACAACAAAATAATCAGCATTTAAAATAGGGGCTGTCTCATAAGTCTATTTGACAAAGAGATGCCCCTACCCTTTTCATTCATAAAAAAAGAGAATGCGTTCATTTCCACTTAAGCTTGCTTTCCGTGGGGCATGCGCTGAGGATCGGGTCCACACGATGTGGATTATGCATCGTTATAACAGACGTCGTGATTTTAGCATGACTACCTTACTTGGCATGTAGAGTCTCGACTGTTTAAGCATCTCCCACAGGAGTCAAGCACCTTCCGTTCAAATCATTAGATTTGTATTCTTAAACCGAAGTTATTTATTTTAATTAGTGTTTTTTTAGATTAATAATTTTCATGTAAATGTGCCATGTCACAAAGTAAATTAAAGTTTACATGTTTATTATCAACATTTATTTCAATATGCGACAAACTCGTTCCATGTACAAAAGGGATATCCCATAGTTTTTCAGTAGGTGCGTTTTTAAAGTATGCAATCATTGTCGCAACGATGACAGCGTGAGTAACAATTAATACATTGCCATCTTTAGTTGTTTCAATAATACTTTTTAATACTTCTTCAACTCTTTTTCTTACATTACTTAAACTTTCTCCGTTATGCGGTTGATGGTCATACGAATTTGGTGATTCCCATAAAGAAGAAAACTCATTTTCAAATCGTTCATTTATTTCAGATTTCGTTTTCCCTTCCCATTCACCAAAATTTATTTCTCTTAAATTTTCATTTTGAATGATTGGAATTTTCTTGTCTCCTGATAAGATTTTAGCAGTGTTCAAAGCCCTCAAACTCGGACTCGAATAAATAGACTGAAAACGAATACCAGATATTTTTTGTCTAAGTGCCATCGCATCATGAATACCTTTTGATGTTAGAGGAGAATCCTTCCATCCTTGTAAACGATGTTGAATATTCCACTCAGTTTCTCCGTGTCTTGTTAAATATATATGTAACAAATTAATATCCCCCGAACAATTACACTATTGATTAAGCTATTTTGTTTAAACACAATTATATTTTTAACTTAATTTAATGAAATTAGCTATGTTTTCTTCGTTCATTCCATTTCATTGCATCCCTCACGCCGTCTTCTATTGATAACGACGCAGACCAATTTAATAGTTTATTTACTTTCTCTACATCTGCATATGCTCCAGCAACGTCACCTAATCTAGGTTCAGATTCAATTTTTTCGATTGTATTTCCGTAAACACTTTCGAAAATCGAAACAAATTCCTTAACGGTGATCCCTTCGCCTTTTCCAATATTTAAGACTAAATACGGTTTTTGAGGTTCGTCTGATAATTCAAATGCATTCTCAAAGTTTTCAACAGCTTTTACATGAGCCATTGCTAAATCCCAAATATGAATATAGTCTCTTATGCCAGTACCATCTTTAGTTGGCCAATTTGTGCCAGTAATCTTAAATAATTCCCCTTCACCAGAAACAGATTTTAATAACTTACCAAGCAAATGAGAAGGAAATTTTATCGTAGCACCAGTACGCATTTTCGGATCGGCACCAATTGGATTAAAATATCGTAATGACATGCCTCTTAGTCCGTAAGCATTGCAAAAGTCTTCGAGTATCATCTCAGTCATATACTTTGTTCTAGCGTATGGGCTTCTAGGGTTTAATGGTGATTCTTCTGTTACGACTAAATCTATTGGGTCATCATAAATTGAAGCCGAAGAACTATAAACGATTTTATGATACCCAAATTCTTTTAAGTTTGAAAATAAAGCAATTGATTTTGTCACATTTTCTGAATAATATTCACTTGGATCCTTTACAGAATCAGGAACTACTGTCATTGCTGCAAGATGAATTGTAAAATCTATATCTGGATGTTCGGTAAAAATATTTTTAAGTAACTCCTTATCAGAAATATCTCCTTGATAAAAAATTTTACCTAAAGTAAATTCTTTACGATCATTTTTGTCTAAAATGACTGGAACATGACCATTGTCAATTAACGCATAACACACTGTACTTCCTATATAACCAGTGCCACCAGTTACTAATATTTTCATATGTATTTCTCCTACTTTTGTATAAAATTATCATTTTATGACATAACTTAACGGAATTTCTACGCTCAAATAACAACCTTTCAATTATTCCTAATCATATATTTTTCATAAAAATTGGATGGAATAGATCGGGTTCTGATCATATCACTCAAACAAGTTTCGAATGAAAATCTTCTCCATATTTTACCACGAATTCCATTAACCTTAACTTATTATTCTTTAAAAAAAGATTACAGATTTCTTTTCTTTGATTGATGATATTTTATGGCTGGCCTCATTTTACAAATACAATTGTGTGTTTTTGTATATCAATCTGATTCCATCAACCTTTTTATCAGCTTTAATATAGTCAGGTTAGCTTTAATAATATAGTCAAAAAAACGATTCAAAATTAGAATCGCTTTTAATTGCTATTACTACCTCAGTTTTTATAAACCCATACTTCTTCATCATGGTATTGGTCACCATTAGGTATAAAACCAAAATTTTTATATAAATTCTTGGCTAAATGGTTATCTTTATGAACTGTCAGTCGTATTTCTTCACAAATTGAAAATTGAACAAAAATCCAATTTACGATTTCCTGTAAAGCGGCTTTTCCAAAACCATTCCCTTGAAACTTTGAATCTATTAAAAAGCCATTAATCCAATACATATTTGTAGAATCCACTTCGTAAGCAAACATGATAAATCCTACTAATTCGTCGTCATGATAAATAGTAAAGGGAATATATTCAACATGGTCACCATCTGGTTTAATATATATTTTTGCTAAAGAAACCGACACCGTTGGGACAAAGTTGCTTTGTTCCTTATTAACAGAAAGATTTAACGCTTTTTCCCAATTAACTCGTGTAATACTTTCTAAGTGAATATTCATTTAAACACCTTCTTTTAATTTAATGAAGGAATAGCGAAATATTTTAATGGCTCTTTATCGTCTTCAGAAATCGTTCCTAGAGCACGCAATACTTCTACTGCAAATTGTAAGTAATTGGATCCTGTTGATGTAATGACATTGTGATCGTTCACTAGATAATCTTCCCGTTTATTTTCCCAATTTAATACATTGATGTACTCTTTATCTTCCTTGGAAAGAGACGCTGTATAGCATATTTCATCTAAAATGCCTGCTGCTCCTAATAATGCTGGACCACCACAAATAGCACCAATCAATTTATTGTTAGTGTAAAAATCTTTGATTAGCGAAAGAACTTTTTCATTTTCTAATAATGGATATGGTGAACCCCCTGGAATTATTAATGCCTCATAATCATTATGATTCATATCTTCAACAGAGTGGTCTGGTAAAATTTTTAAATTTCCTGCAGAAATGATTGGTTTATCATTATTATTTATTGAAACAGTTTCTAATTGTATTCCTGAGCCCTTTAAACAAGTAATTAATATTGAGACTTCAAACTCTGCAAATGAGTCATAAACAAACAATAATACTTTTCTCATTATTCAATTCTCCTAAAATAGTAATAGTTTTACATAACTCTACAACTATCAATAATAACATAAAATATTTATTTTTCTAATTAATCTGACTACTGTCATTATTCAAAGTTAAAATGTTTTATTTATATCATGTGATTACATCATTTACGCAGTTTCAAGTGAATTTAAAAGTGCTTAGTTAGGATTCTTTCTACTAATTAAAATGAAGCTCAGAGTTTTTACATATTTTCTAAAATACATCTTGTAACCCCTAAACTAAATATGTAAGATTATTTTCTTTCCTACAAAAAAACTCACCTCCAAGACTCATGTCTTAGGGACGAGATATAAAAGTCGCGTTACCACCCCAGTTTGTCAATATGTCACCATATCAACCCCCTTTGGTATTTAAATAAATAGCCATGCTCTTTAACAAGAGCACCTGTCACACTATCCTCCAATCATTCTGATTCCAATGTGAAGCTCAGAGAAATTTTTCGCTGGGGATTTTCATAATAACTTAAAAATTTATTTTTACCAAATTTTCGTTTAGTGAATAAAAAAGTTGTATATTTTGTAGAATTTTGGAAAAAACAACCATGGGAATACCTGTAGATTTTACTTTTTTATTTCTGTTTTCACTCCAAAAAAAAGCGCTTTTATTATTACTCAGGTTGGTAACGTATCAACGTTTCTAATAAAATTAATTTTTTCAAAAGGAGAATATCATGAAAAAAACATTAGTTTCAGCTTCAATCATTGCTGCTTTTGCTGTAGGCTCGCTTGCAGGAATCAATATTAGTAGAGCCGATTTGCAAAAAAGTACTCAAGAACACTTAGTCATGGCTACTAACTGGTTCCAAACATCTGCAGAAAATAAGGCACTGCAAATTCAATCCTACAATGTTGCAAAAGAAGAACTTGCAGAAACTATGATTAAAAAGATTGCAAAGGAAAAGAAAAATAAGAAAAAAGGTAAACCAGCTGCAGTTGTGTTAGATATTGATGAAACAGTATTAGACAACTCCCCTCACACTGCATGGACAATTAAGAATAATGTTGCTTATCCAGAAGGTTGGGATGAATGGATTCATATGGCAAAGGCGGATTTAATTCCAGGAGCCAAAGATTTCTTATTAGCTGCAAAAAAATTAAAAGTAGACATATATTACGTTTCTAATCGTACAGAAGCAGAACGTGCTGATACAGTTAAAAACATGAAATTACATGGATTACCAAATCTAGATGAAAAGCACTTATTATTAAAATCAACAACTTCTCAAAAAGGACCAAGACAACAAGAGATAGCAAAAACGCATGAAATTGTGATGTTAATTGGTGACAATGCAAACGATCTTTCTGATATTTTCTATAAAGCAGATTTAAATACTCGTTATAATAACGTTGATAAAATTGCAAAAGATTTAGGTGCTAAATATATTCAGCTTCCAAATCCGATGTATGGTGACTTTGAAGGTGCTATTTATAACTATGACTTTAAAAAGACTGAAGATCAAAAAGCCGCTGATCGTTACAACGCTTTAAAATCTATGAAATAAATACTACCTAAGGGTTAGTGAGCCTTTTTGCTCCACTACCCTTTTTTGTTTCTAAATTCCCCCTTTCAACATTTACTTTAGGCATTAACCATTTTCGTTTGTAATAAATTATGAATGAATAGTAAATGAATACAATTCCAATTATGGGGGTCATTTCATGCCTTATATTGAAATTAACGCTAGTACAAAACTACATTATGAAGAGTATGGTGAAGGTCAACCAGTCATTTTTATACATGGTGTGATGATGAGTAGTAAATTTTTCTATAAACAAGTAGCTTATTTTAAAGAACATTATCGTGTCATTACACTAGATTTACGTGCCCATGGACAGTCAACTCATGTAATGGATGGTCACACTGTTGCTCAATATGCTAAGGATTTAAAATACTTTATCGATCAGTTAGATTTAAAGGATGTTATTTTAGTTGGATGGTCGATGGGTGCGTTTGTCCTATGGGATTATGTGAATCAGTTTGGTACAAATCAAATTAAAGCATTAACGATCGTTGATCAATCAGCCTCAGATTTTATTTGGCCAGATTGGGAATTTGGAGCTTTTGATTTCAATATTTTAAAAGATGTAATGCAATCTATTCAGGAAGATCAACATACGTTTAATAGTGAATTCATATATGGTATGTTTAAAGAAAAACCTGATCCGAATGATCACAAATGGATATTAGAAGAAATGAACCGATTGCCTGCTGCTATTGCAAGTACCATTGTATTTAATCAAACTGCAGTAGATTATCGAGAAACACTATCAAATGTAAATGTCCCAACCTTAATATGTTTTGGGAGCGCTGGCTTCTTTCCTTTAGCTGCGGGTGAATTTATACAAAGAAAAATAAAAGACGCTAAGTTTGTCCCTTTTTACAATAGTAGTCATTTATTATTTTTAGAAGAAACGGATAAATTTAATACTGAGCTAGATTTATTTTTTAAAAGTTTACAATCATAATGGTGAAAATAAAAAAGCGATTCTTACTTGAATCGCTTTTTTGTATAAAATATATAGATAGCCTGACTGTTTGGCAGGCATTTTCACTTTATTTAAACCAACCTTTTTCTTTTGATTGTTTAATTGCTTCAATTCTATTTTTCACTTCTAATTTATCTAAAATCATTGATATATAGTTTCTCACGGTGCCAGTTTTCAAGCTTAACTCATCAGCAATTTCCTTTGTGTTTTTTCCGTCTGCCACAAGATTTAATACTTCTATCTCTCGTTCAGTTAACGGGTTTTCCTCGCTATACACATCGTCCATTAACTCCGGAGCATAAATTCGTTTCCCGTTCATAATACTGCGAATAGAGCTTGCTAATTCTTCACTAGGGCTATCCTTAAGTAAATAACCCTTTACACCAGCTTTTAATGCTCGTTGAAAATATCCTGAACGAGCAAAAGTTGTTAATATTATGACTTTACAATCATATTTTTTTAATTCTTCCGCTGCTTCAAGTCCAGTTTTATTTGGCATTTCAATATCCATTATGCAAATATCAGGTTGCAATTGATTTACAAGTGAAATGGCTTGTTCTCCATCAGAGGCTTTTCCAACAACTTCCATATCGTCTTCTAAATTTAGCAAAGAACCTAAGGCCCCTAACAGCATTCGCTGATCTTCAGCTATCACTATTCGAATCATTTAAGTTACCCCTTTTCAATCTGTTTAACATCAATTGGTACTTTCATTATTATAGTCGTCCCATTTTCGTTGATTACATCTAGAGAACCGTTTACAAATTCAAGTCTTTCTCTCATTCCAATCAGACCATAGCCTTTTGTGAAGTTCTCTTTTGATGTACATCCTATTCCATTATCCTTAACGCTTATAATCAGTTCATTTTTTGTTTGATGTAAAGAAATTGAACAGGTTGTTGCTTTACTATGTTTTACTACATTTGTAACAGCTTCTTTTAAACACATACTCACAATATTTTCAGTTAAAAGTGATACATTCGTAAGCGTTAGCTCTTCATCACTTTCAAATTCGATTTGAGCTGCTAATAAAATCTGCTTTACTCTTATGATCTCATCTTTGATTCGAATACCTCTCATTTGAGAAACTATTTTCCGAACTTCATTTAATGCTGTTCTTGCAGTTTGTTGAACATCTTTTATTTCGTTTTGCGCTTGTTCAGGATCTTTTGTAATTAATTTACGTGCTAAATCACTTTTAAGTCCTATTAAGGAAAGTCGTTGACCGAGAGTATCATGTAAATCTCTAGCTATTCTTTGTCTCTCCTCTAATTTTACGAGATCAGAAATTCTTTTGTTGGCATCTACTAGTTTTTCTTCTAATTGGCCTCTTTCATTACGACTATGAATGCTAAATGGTAATAAAATAACACTGATCCAAGTGATGACAACAAATGGTAATTGTTTAATCATAAAATCTTCTTGAAAAATAATTGTAAGGTTAATAGAAATTGTTGTAATGACAAGATGAATTATATATAAAGTTAAAAAAGTAACACGGTTTCTCTTATTACCGATTAAATAAGCGTTAAAAAAAGCAAAGTATACATAACTAAATTGAATCGTCATTATGATTGAAATACAAATTAATATGCTAGACCATAAATAAATTGACCAGCCATTTGAAATATATGCGATCCTGTATAATACGAAAAATAATACCGTAAGAATAACGCCAAAGACGATTTCAAGTGTCGATGGTGATGAAAGAAATATAAAATAAAATGGCAAGATACTTAAAACAGTCCAAATATATGGAGAAATTCCAGTACTTTTTAAGAATATGAAATATCTTTTTAACATGAAGTTGTCCTCTTTTTTTTAGAAGTAAAAAATTGAATCTTTTTTTAATTTTAACATAATTTCAGACTGTTCGTTTTGTTGAAGTTATTGATTGAAAGACATAAATCGAAAGCTCAGACAGAGTCTGAACTTTCGCGATTTACATTATACATTGCTTTTAATTCTTTAAAGCTAATGAATTTTTTGTTTTCTTGATCCCATAATCGGAATTTTAAAGATGATAAACTTGTTTTAAGTGTAATTGTTGGAACGTTTTGTAATGGTAATGTGTTATTATGAACATCTTCTAAGTTATAATTTGGAACTCTTGGACTTAAATGATGTACATGGTGATAACCAATATTTCCTGTTAACCATTGCAATAATTTCGGAAGTTTATAAAAAGAACTTCCTTCAACTGCTGCTTTAACATAATCCCAATTTTCGTCTTCTTCGAAATAAGTATCTTCGAATTGATGCTGTACATAAAACAACCATATTCCAAGTGCTGCACTTACGAAAAAGATTGGCCCTTGAATGATTAAAAAGTTTTCCCATCCGATTTGCCAACAAAATAATGCTGATAATCCTACGATGGCGATATTTGTTATATACGTGTTTAATCTTTCTTTTAATTTTGCATTTTTTGCGTTAAAACGATTTGTAATTAGTACGATGTAAATAGGACCAAATCCAAACATAATAAGTGGATTACGATATAGTCTATAGGCAATCTTAGTCCAAACTGTTGCTGATACATACTCATCTACAGTTAATACCCACATATCACCAACGCCGCGTTTATCTAAGTTACTACTCGTTGCATGATGAATGGAGTGACTATGCTTCCATTGACTGAATGGAAATAAAGTAACAATTCCAGTAATGGTTCCTAAAACTTTGTTAGCTGTCTTGTTTTTAAAGAATGATTGATGACAACAATCATGAAAAATAATAAAGATTCTAATTAAAAATAAGGCTGCAGCTAAATCAAAGATCAATGTTAAAAAAATTGAAGTGGATAAACTTTTATAAGCCAGAATCCATAAAATAATAAATGGTACAAAGGTGTTAATCATTTGCCATACACTTGCTTTTAGATTTGATTTTTCATAAGGGATAACTTGTTTTCGCAAATTCTTTTGATTTTGTTGTTGTGACATTTACTATTTCCTTCCTCAAGTTCAATACTTAGTTTTAAGATGTAATCCTAATTATAAATAGTTAGTATTTACATTGGTAGTAGCAGGCGTCATGTGTTTAATATGACAAATGTCATATTAGACGAAATTTTATACAGTTATTAACACAATATAATTTTTATTTTTTTCCTCATATTTATGCTATTAAAATGAAATTAAATAGTGCATATGAAATTTACTTCATATAAAAAAGCAATACTGTTGTCAGTATTGCTTCTTGTTCATCATGAATGAATTATTTCCGCTTTCTTATTTTTTTTAATTTTACCAAAAGGTTTAAAGTACGTAACAATCGTCATCACAGTCATGCAAACTAGATTAAAGATACCTGTAATGATAATAGATAGCCAGGAAGTCTTAAACTCTTCAGATGATAATGCATCTATACCAAATTGGTTAGCTAACTTTATTAATAATGTAAACCAATCATTGATAAAAAAGATACCTAATAGAATAATTAAAATTGTTAAAACAAGTTTGATCACGACCCAATAATATTTTACTAGTCCCCACTGAGTCCAAATAGACAATAATATACCAGTAATGAGTGTAGCAAGTGCTGGAAATTTTAATAATGTCTCATCGATATTATGCATACTTGATAATGTATAGATTAGTTGATTCCCGTTTTCTGCATTTTTCAAGTAAAACCCTAGTAAGATAAGACTTAATGTTGCCCCAAACCAAGCGCAAAACGATAGCACATGTATACTTACTAAAATATTTTTTTTGGTTAAGTTGATTTTCTTTTTAGCCATAATTATTCCTCCATTAACTAATCTTATGTCTCAAATCATAGTCGACAAATATAAAACAGCTATTATGAAATCCTTAAATATTTCTTAAATAAAAATCAGTATTAGAGTTTTGATTGAAGTTCTTGTATGACAAATCATTCTTAATATAAAAAAAAACCACCAAACACTAGTGTTTAGCGGTATTACAAATTTAATTTAAAACGATACCCTGCGCCCCATACGGTTTCTATATAATCTGGATTTGAAGGATCTTTTTCAATTTTTTCACGTATTTTACGAATATGCACGGTCACTGTTGAGTTATCTCCAATTGAATCAAACCCCCATATCCGATCGAATAAATGATCTTTACTAAATACTTTATTCGGATTTGAAGCAAGAAAGGTTAGTAGATTAAATTCTTTTGTAGTGAAGATCTTTTCCTCTCCTTCAACTAGAATTTTACGTGAATGTTGATTGATTACTAATCCTCTAACTTCTAATTGGTTGTCATTTTGATCTTTTTGGACTAAACGATTATATCTTGAGAGATGTGCCTTTACTCTTGCTACTAACTCACTTGGACTAAATGGTTTGACAATAAAGTCATCAGCGCCTAAACCGAATCCACGTATTTTATCAATATCATCAGTTTTAGCTGACACAATTAAAATTGGTATCTCTTTACTTTCACGAATTTTTTTACATATTTCATATCCGTTCAAATCTGGTAACATGATGTCCAGTAATATCAGGTCAATTTGTTCACAAAGTGCCTTATTTAAACCAGCTTGACCATTTGTCTCAATTTCAACTGTCATTCCATCAATTTCTAAATAATCTCTCTGAAGCTCTGCGATACTTTGGTCATCTTCTATGATTAAAATTCTTTTCATATTATCTCCTTCATACCAGTGACCTTATTTAAGGTAATATATATACTTGTATTTTCTCCTTCTTCACTATTTGCCCACACTTGTCCACCATGTTCTTCAATTATTCGTTTTACAATTGCAAGGCCAAGACCAGATCCACCACTCATTGTATTTCTAGATTGATCTACACGATAAAATTGATCAAAAATATTTGGTAGTACATCTTTTGAAATTCCTTTTCCATTATCCTTGAATTCAATGATTACTTTTTCATTTTCTTCCATTAACTTTATAGATATCTTTTTTTGAGACTTATCCATATATTTCAAACTATTTTGAATGATATTTGTAAAGACTCGCTTAAATTGTTCTCTTGCCATAACAACGTTATTATTAGTTTGTTTACTCACGTTTTCATACGTAATCATGACATGAATACTGTCTAAATCAAACTGTAACTCCTCTATTCGATCTAATAAATAATGATGAATATTAACCTCTTCAAAATAAAATGGTACTCTCTTTAAATCTAATTTTGAATATAAGAAAAGCTCATCAATTAAATGATCCATATGTATAGTTTTAGAATGTATGGTATGGATATACCTTTCCATTTTATCTGGTGTATTTGCAATACCATCTCTTATGCCTTCTACATAACCTTTAATAGAAGTCATGGGCGTTTTAAGATCATGCGAAATATTAGCTATTAATTCTTTGCGATTTTGTTCATACTTTTTTTGAATTTCAGAGGATTCTTTTAGGCTATGCCTCATTAATTCAAAACTTTGAGCTAGTTGCCCAATTTCGTCATTACGATCAGGCTTAATTTGAAAATCAAGATTCCCTTCTCGAATTTTTTTTGCAGCATCATTTAAGCCTTTAATTGGTTTAATGATACTTCTTGATACAAAATAAGACAGTAAAGCATTTGTAATGGCAAAGATTGGGATGATGATACCAAAACGGAAAAAATAAAATGCATGTGACCGATGACCAATGTCAGTTGGATCAAACGAACTGAAAAAAAATATATCTAAGATAATTTGTAACAGAATAAAAGTTATGATTGGAATAATGATCATTGCAATATTTGATAATATTAAGCGTTTACGAATTGACAATTTACAACCCACTTTCATGTTTACATCATTTACAAATAAATGTCTTAAAACTATTGTAAATCTTAATCAAAAAAAATTAAATGAACCTTATCTAAATCTTAAGTAATTCTTAAATCTGCTCACCTGCATATAAAATAACGATTAAATAAGCACTAAAAAAAGGCTGTCACAAGTCAATTTAATCGGGAAGCCTCTTTTATTTGCGTAAGTATGAATTTCGTTAGATTATTTTTTTAATGAAGATTGTCTTGATTTCCACTACAGACTGCTCGCTTTCCGTGGAGCTAAGCATGAGCCTCCTGGAAAAAGGTAGGCAGACTAAAAGCACGCTGTACTGTCGTAAGGCATGCATGACCCTAATCCTGTGGAATTCTGTGGGTTATCACCCTTCCCGCTATTCCAACAGGACTCGAGCAGCCTTACGTTCCAATCACATTCTTTATCATTAGTGCACAAATATAACTAATTAATTCATCAAGCCTTTACATACCGATAATCTTGATTAGTGAAAGACTACATTTTATAAATACTTAAGACAACTTCTTTATTGTGGCGTTTAACTATATAAATCGCATAGTGATCGCAACCAGTATATTTTGTTGTTTCGTAAAACATTTCTATATGGCATGTTAATTTTAACTACTAAACTGCTCAATGATTGATGGAATTTCTAATAAATCCTCAACCAAAAATTCAGCATGAAAATCTTTCCAATAAGTATCCTCTTTCCAAATCACTTTCAAACCAGCATTTTTCGCTCCATGATAATCATTTTCTGGATGATCACCAATATATACTGCTTCTCCTGCTAGTACATTAAAAAATGTAAGCGCACGTTGAAACAGTATTGGATTTGGTTTGCTTAATCCTTCTTTTTCTGAGATTAAAATTAGTTGAAAATGAGATTCTAATCCTAATGCATTTACATTTTTCATTTGAAACGATTCTTTTCCATTTGTAATCAGTCCTAATTTATAGGATTTTTGCTTTAATTTATGTAACATTTCAAAAAGGTTTGGAAATGGTTCACAGAAATGATGAAAATTTTGAATGTAATCTTCCAATAAATTCTCACACTTTACACCTTTTATTTCGAATTCTTCTATTAATTGTTTATAAACTTGATCCTTCCATATATAGCCTCTATCATCTAATTCTACAAACCTTGTACGATATTTATCTATTGAAATATGTGAAAAATATTGATAAAACTTTTCGTATTGAGCGTTAATAAACCTGATAAGTGATGCGTGACGATTTAAAAGTGTACCATCTAAATCAAAAAGAACTACTTTAATCAATGATCATTTACCTCCTTAAGCGATTCCCCCACAAGCGTTTAAAAGTATGTACTTGTCTACTTATTGTCTCTTCATTATAATTTGAATTTTTACTAAGTAAATATTTATTGAATTAGTGGTAATACATAGTTAATTAACTATGCGCCCAAACAATTACACCCAATTCCTCATACTTTATAAAGATTGATAAGAAGGAGTTGATATGAATGGATTATTTTTATAGAACGTTTCCTGGATTCCCTGGTCAACCGGGTCAATTTCCTGGTCAGCCTGGAGGACAGTTTCCAGGACAGCCAGGCGGCGGACAACAAGGTGCACCCACATCTCCTCCACCATCTTTTACACCTCAACAACCAGCTGCAACTGCATTTGCGGTAGATCCAGGAGCAATTGCAGGATGTCGATTTAGAAATACTTACGTATGGCTAAATAATGGTGAAGCTTTTTGGTTTTTCCCTACATTTGTAGGACGTAGATCAGTTGCAGGTTTTAGATGGTTCGGATTTTTCTGGGCATACTTTGGAATTGATACAAACCGCATTAGATCGTTTACTTGCTTCTAAAAACTATAAAAAATCCTTGTGCTCAAAGCTCACAAGGATTTTTTTCTATTATTTGGCAAATATTTCATGGTCAATCTGATAAAAATGAACTTGATTTCTTCCATTCAATTTCGCAGAATACAATGCTTTATCGGCGTAATCGATTGCAGCTTCCCTTTCAATCGATATGTTAGGAACTAATGACACTACACCTACACTAATCGTAACGAATTGATTAACACCTGAGTTCACATTAGGAATTTTAAGGTCTAAGACACTCTTCCTTATTTTTTCAGCTAATTCATTTGCTCCATTTTCATCCGTATCACATATTCCGATGAATTCTTCACCGCCGAACCTTGCACAGAAATCCGATGTACTTTCAATTATTTTAGAAACTGTATTTGCGACAATTTTTAAACACTTATCGCCTTCTAAATGACCATATGAATCATTAAATATTTTAAAACAGTCTATATCAAAAATGATTAGTGATAAAGGTTTTTGTGACCCTAGTGCTTCATCCCATTTTAATTTATACATTTCTTCAAAATAACGTCTGTTAGGTATTCCGGTCAAACCATCAGAAATAGATAGTTGATGAAGTAATTTATTAGCCTGCTGCAATTTTCTTTCGATGTTTTTTTCCTCAGAAATATCTCTAAATACGACCATGGTCGCTTCAGTACTTTCATATATAATATTAGATTCCGAGAATGACAAATCGATACCTTTTCCATCTAAACGAGTAAATTTACTATCTTCTAGTACAATACGTTCAAGACTTTGACTAAATTTTTCAAAGCTATCAAATGATCTTGATTTTAGATTCGATAATAACTGAAATATGTTAAGACCAATTAAATCTTTTGATGTATCTGTTCCTAATAATGTTCCTGCCTTATCATTCGCTAACATGATGATTCCATTCTTATGTACAAAAATTCCATCTGGTGAGGTTTCGATCAAGGTTCGATATCTTTCCTCACTTTCTTTTAAAGCGACCTTTATTTCTTCATTTCGGTTTAAAAAGCTGATAAACACTGCGATCAGTAGACCACCAATCAAAACAAAACTTTCACATATCAGCATGATTGGGTAAAGTGGATATGAATTTTTAATAAATTGATATACGAAGAACGAGCTACTTAAAATCATGACACATAGAATCATATTTATCCATTTAAACCAGTAATTTTTTACGTACTTCGAAATGAATCCACTCATGATCACATTAATGGTAATCGTAATGAATGCAAAAATCGACCCTTCATTAATTCCGAAGTATGACATACGAAATGCTACTATGATCATACCGGTCATGATAGCTGCTCTAAAGCCTCCAAAATACACTGCTGATATTATAGCCAGTTGTCTAAAATCTAAGATGTTATTTTCAAATACACGAATTCCAAACAATATTAAAATAATGCCGAATATCCCATGTATCATACCTACTACAATTTGATACTTATATGGGAATTTTAGGCGTAATACGTTTTGAAGTCGATGAAAGCCAAACAAGAAAAATATAAATAACGAAAAATTTAAAAATAAATCTCTGATCATCTTTAGCACCTATTTACATTTAATATAGCTTTTGTAGAGTATATTGTTACTATTGGAAAATTTGCTATTTGATGACACTGACACCTAAGATGTAGCAACTTACATCCACAAAAAGCCTTTAAAAATTTACAACTTATTCTACTTAATTACAAACAAGATATTATAGAAACAAACCCATTAAGACGGTATGATAGTATCGTCCATCAATAAACGTATCTTCTTTTATAATTCCTTCAATCTCAAAACCTAGTTTTTTATATAAGCGAATGGCTTTTGAATTGTCTTCATTACAAGTCAATTGAATTTTCCTCGTAATGGTATTATGTTTTGCCCATTCTATCAGGTATTCCATTAAACTATTACCTAATTGTAAACCCCAAAACTCTTTTTTAATGACGATACCTAATGTTCCAACATGTTTTGTACGTGCTGCTTGATTAGAATGAATCGACGCTATGCTTATGATTTGTTCATTTAATGTCACTAGTAGAATGATTGTGTTCTGCTGTTCTTTTGAACTCGTTAAGTAAGTTTTATATTCTTCTACATCTCTTTTAAATTCATTTCCACCAAAAGATAGAAAGTTTGTTTCTCCTCCGACTATATTGTAAAAATCAATAATCGACTTGGCGTCATCTTTCGAAGCTTCACGAACAGTTACGACCAGATCGTTTTTTAATTTTATTTTGAACATATTACTGACTCCTTTTCAAACAAAAAAGAGCCGCATTTGCAGCTCATTACTTCGTATATTATTAGTAAATTATTTTTCATTATTTATCATATCATATTGCAAATGATTTTCCATTTTATTCTCTATCAATTTTTTCTTTTCACTTGTAATGACTACTAATGCAGCACCAAGTAAAACAACCGCTCCTCCTACTAATTGTAATAATTTCATATTTTCATTTAAAAGAATAGTAGAAAAAATAATCGTAATAACTGGTTCAACCATGCTTAATATTGCACTTTTTGTTGGTCCTATTAATTTAATCCCTGCAAAAAAAGATGCCATTGAAATGACACTCGAAATGATTGAAATACAAAGAATCGATAACCAACCAACAAAACTAAAATGAAATTGAAGTGTATTCGTAGTCAAACCAACAATTAAAAATGAAACTGCAGCAAACAACGCGATAAACGCACTTGTCACTAATGGTGGAACTTGTAATGTGACCCTACCACCTACAATAATATATATTGAATAAATAATAGCAGCACCTAATGCAAGTAAAATGCCAAATACATTCATATGTTCTGTTGGAGTTCCTAAAACGAACAGTATACCCAAAAGCGAAATAATCATAGAAATGACCATAAATTTTGTTAATTTTTCTTTATTTACAAAAAATGAAAGGATTGCAACAAAAACCGGATATAAGTATAAAATCAATGCTGCTAAAGAAGCAGGTATGTACTTAATTGAACTAAAATAAAAACTAGATTGTAAAGTATACAGTATACTACCTAGAAGAAAAAACGTTATGATTTGTTTCTTCGTGATGGAAACGAATCCTTTCTTCATAAATAGATAACTAAAAAAGATAATTGCAGCGAACGAGAATCGCAGAAATAACAATGTATTTACACTAACTTGATGGTCATATGCATAGATTGCAAAAATAGGCATCAGTCCAAATGCGGTGGCTGACAAAAGAATTAAAAAATATCCTAAATACATCAATATTCCTCCTAGATAGATATTCACTCGAAAAAAATATTTTGAATTTTAAATTAATTAGAGTGTAACATACCTAATTCTATTTACAATCCAAATTTTTTTGATCACATAAAGTAATGATTGATTTTAAATTGCAATCTTCTTTAATCTTTAAAACATACGATTAGTAATTCGTCCTGACTAAGCGTAAAATAATATTATAAATTTATAAAGGATTGGTGAAGATGGAATTATTAGGACTACATCATGTATCATTACTTACTGGAAAAGCAGAAAAAAACTTTGAATTTTATACAAAAGTTTTAGGTTTGAGACTTGTAAAAAAGACAGTAAACCAAGATAATACGTCCAGCTATCATTTGTTTTATGGTGATGCTCAAGCGAATCCTGGGACAGAAATAACCTTTTTTGATATTCCAGGATTAGGTAATACATATCATGGTCATTCTAGTATTTCTACAACATCATTACGTGTACGAACAACAGAATCATTACATTATTGGATGAGTCGATTTAAACAGCTAGGGATTCAACATGAGGAAATCAGTAAAAGAGCGAATCGTGATACGCTTCCTTTTCAAGATTATGAAGGAACACGACTAATTTTAGTTGCAGATAATGGAGAGTCGGGTGTCCCAGCAGGCATTCCGTGGAATCAAACAGATATTCCGACAGAGCATGGGATAGTAGGATTAGGACCTGTAACCTTAACGGTAAAGGATGCTGCACCTACAATAAAGACGTTAACTGAAGTTTTAGGTTTCAGACAAATTGGCACATATCCATCCCCTGTTGAAAATCAACCTGAAATTGAAGTATTAGCTACTGGTATTGGGGGCTCTGGTGCAGAAGTGCATATAGAAAGTCGACCAGATTTACCTAGAGAAAGACCTGGACGTGGAAGTGTTCATCACGTTGCTTTTAGAGTGCCGAATGAAGAAGAATTTAACAAATGGGCTGAAAAGATTGAATCATTAGGTTTTATCAATTCAGGAAAAGTCGAAAGATACTACTTTAAAGCATTATATTTTAGAGAACCAAATCATATATTATTTGAATTATCTACTGATACGCCTGGATTTGCAGTAGATGAAACAATTGAATCTTTAGGTGAACAGTTAGCTCTACCTCCATTTTTAGAGCCAAAAAGAGTAGAAATCGAAGCTAGTTTACGTCCATTAGATATATAATAAAATAAAAGAGAAGACATTGATTTACCTGTGTCTTCTCTTTCTATAAATGAATCCTTTAATCCCAATACTTTTCCATTAATTCAGTTGACCATTTCGGTTGTTTAATTTCACATTTTGGAAGAAATTCTTTCATAATTGGTTTGATATCAATGATTGGCGTTCCATTAATTGCATCCAATCCTCGCACAGTAATTGTACGCTCACTATGACTCAAGAGTTCAACCGAAGTTAAGCCTAATTTATTTGGACGATTTTTGCCTCTTTGAGAAAAAATTCCAACTTTTGGATAACTTGGATTATTTCTAGGATGTCTAGCATTATATTGAATTTTATCATCAGTAACTTTATCAAAATAAAAAATAATGTCTAAATGAGAAAAATCAGAAATCCCACAAAATGCAAATTCACTGATTTCTTCAACTAATTCAATTTCAGATACGATAGAACCCCAATGATCGTCTTCTATTTCTTGTCTAGAATTTTTCACATAAGCAATTGGTTTAATTGTAAATGTCATAAGCGTTTCTCCTATCGATTAGTATAATTTGATTATACAGAAATTTTACATAATTCATATAGTTCCACTCCCCTTCTTATAACATTCGACATTAACTACACTAGAATCCTACAATTTAAAGTATGATAAATCGGATTTTTCATTAGAAAAAGTATGCCTTAACACTGGCATACTTTTTTTGAATTTATACTCTACTTTTCATTTTTAATGGAGCATTTTTCATCATTGGGAATGTTAAAGACTGTAGGAGCATACCAACAATACCTAGAATAGTAAATGTCATTAATACATTTGTATCTACTATCCAACCAAAGATAGTTGAATTATATCCTGTTATGGAAGATAAAGTAATGATGATACTGATCCCTACTAGTAAAATTAGAAAATTTAACACACCTAGTCTTCTGACAAGAACCGCAATTAGTGACGATATTCCAAGAATGAAAAATCCAATCATTAAATCAATCCAATAATAGGAGAAAAAATGATAACTGCTTGAGTACCATTGACCCGCATGAAAAAATTGAAATTTGTTTATCCCTTTATCAAATAAAAAATTCATGATTAAATATAGTATATTTAAAAATGTAATACTACATACAACCATAAGGGAAGCCATGACATTATATGACTTTAAAAATTGTACCCTTGTACTTCCAAGTCCGATTGCTACCTGAATTGGAATCACTAAACCTGCGACTGCAAATGTACTTATACCACCAAAAGTTGGACCAAACAATGCAGCTTCAGTTCCTGCTGGTATATTAAACATAACGCTAATTAAAAGATAGATGAGTGATAATCCTAATGTAATTGTGGAAAATAACATAAAATACCAACGTAAGTCATCAAATATTAATTGATAAGTCCCCTTAATTGAATTCATGATTTCACCTCAGTTTTTCTACTCGTAACATTTATTAGGTAATCTTGTAAACTAGCTTTTTCAGCAGTTAGATTATGTTCTGACGCAATTGATTTCCAGTGATTAGAGAAGCTTTCATCAAGCATTACTTTAAGCGTTGAACTGATTCTAGAAGATTCGATAATTCTTACATTAGAAGTAACCTTTTCAATTATTTCACTTTTCCCTGATAAGATAACACCTTTTTCTCTCATGTCTTCCATTTGTTCATGGAATAAAACTTTTCCCTCTTGTATTACAATAAGTGACTCACAAAGTGGTTGAATTTCCTCAATGTGATGAGTTGAGATTAAAAATAACCGTGGATGTTCTTCATAACTCTCTAATAGAGCATCATAAAATTGTTTTCGTTTTACAGCATCTAGCCCATTTGTTGGTTCATCAAGAATTGTAATTTGAGCATTACTTGCTAAACCTAAAATAATTTGTGAAGCAGATTTCATCCCTTTTGAAAATTTAGAGATTTTTTTCTTATATGGTAGCTCAAATAGATCAATTAGTTTTTCAGCAAACTTTTGGTTCCAATTCGGATGAAAATAGCGACCATACTTACAAACGTCTTCAATTTTCCAATTTTGACCAAAAGGATGATTTTCTTGTATATAACAAATATTTTCTAATGCTTTTAAATTATTATATGGTTCTTGACCTAATACTTTTATTTGACCTTCTAGTGGTTTGGAGTGCCCTGCAAGTAAACTCATTAATGTTGTCTTTCCAGATCCATTTCTACCCCATAAACCGATAATGTTTGGTTTTGTTTCATATAAATTGAAATCTGATAATACTGGTCTTTGATGATAACCATAAGTCAAATTCTTTACTTGGATCAATCTTTACTCCCCCTATTTTGAATCCATTTTTGTTTTAATCAATTCGATTACCATTTGTTCATCAAGATGAATTCGATTTGCTTCTTTTAATAAAGGGGCGACATATTCTTCATAAAATTGCTCTTTTCGCTCTGAAATTAATTTCTCTTTTGCTCCTTTAGAAACAAACATACCAACACCTCTTTGTTTATAAATAATTTCCTTATCAACTAGTGCCTGGAGACCTTTTCTAGCTGTTGCAGGGTTAATATTATAAAAACGCGATAATTCATTTGTTGAAGGAACTTGCTCCTCCTCCTTTATTCTACCGTCAATAATTTCATCCATAATTAAAACGGCAATTTGCTGAAATAATGGCTGAGATTCATCTAATGTTGGTTTCATTAGCAGCTTCCTTTACTAGTTAGTTATTTGGTTAGTTACTCATGTAACTAACTATACTACCTAATAAATGATATGTAAAGACTTTCTAAAAAGTACGCCTAAATGAAAAAAAATCTATTTTCAATTTGAAAATAGATTTTTAGACAGCCCACAAACGCTCGATTTCTTAGTTCCTTCTTCTTGTTGCAGTGTTCATTGGAAGGTAACTCCGCTCCACATAGGCTTGTTTAATTTTTACTGATTTATTATAAATTCTTACTTAAATGATGAAAACCCTACTTCGAATGAAGTAGGGTCTAATTTTATTAAAAATGTAAACGGAGAAGATCCCTTAAAGTTGATTGATAACTTTGAAGATCATACTCAGAATTATTTACAACTTCTATTTTTATACTTAGTTCTTCTAGAATATTTAGTTCGAGTTGTTTTCTTGCCTCAAGAATATTTAAAGTTCCTTCTAATCCAGTAAAATTATTTTCACTTCCAAATGCTTGGTTAGCATAATAATTTACAAAGCCTTCAAACCATTCTTTTGGTCTTTCATTAATCGCCTTTTGAAACGAAAATGTTAGGTCATCTTGATTAACATATAGTAATAGCGGATTTAGTCCTTCAATGGTAGTTTCTAATGATTTTATATATTGGATGACGTTTTCTTTGCTTGTATTATATTTAATCATTCCAACTGTTATTGGATTTTGTATAAAACAACATTCAAATATCGTTATTTTTTCGCTCTTTTGGGCTTGTTCAGCAAATGCTTGCCATCTTTTTTCGATTAAATATTGATTTTGTTCTAGTGGTAATTCATATATGTCTTTTTTCATCAATGGATCTAATAATTCAGGTGTAAGTTTTATACCTAATTTATGCTGAAGTTTTTGATAAGGAATTAAATACCCAGATTCATATTCTTCCATATGAAGTTTAATTATTTCACTTTGATGCTCATGTTCTAATAATAATTGATCCATTTCTAACTTCGTAAAGAAAGCCACTCCTTCAAAATCAGCAGGATGATTTAAATCACCCTCTAAGAACAGTTCAGCATCTACATTCTGTTCTTTTAAAATGTCATATACTAATCTAGCAGTCGTTGACTTTCCAAATCCAGGTAATCCCTCAACTAATATTAATTTTCTTTTTGTATTCAATACAGTGTCCTCACTTTAACTTTTAATTTCTTTTTTATTTCAAGCTAGTATACTCCACTGTATTCACCTCAAATTTATTTAATATACTACTAGTATACTAGAATACGCTTTCATAAATAAATAAAAATTTGATGTAAATCATTATGTAAGCTTATTTATTTCAAGATCATAGCTAATTCAAGATCATCTAGTTCTTTTTTAATGATTGGTAGAATAGTTTCTATACAACCGTTTATAAATGGAGAAATCAGACCTGACTCTTCTAATATCGTTAAAAATGAATTGCTACCTCCAGCTTTACAAATTGTAAGAAATTTAGAGAAAGCTACTTGCTCATTAGCTTTGAATAATGTCCAAAATTGGAAGGCACAAACTTGAGCTAATGCATAATCAATAAAGTAAAAAGGAGTTTTATATATTAGCGTCTGTTGTTGCCAGTATCCACCCCGTTCCAAATAATCATTTCCTTCATAATGGCGAAAAGGTAAATATTCTTTTTCAATGTTCCTCCATTCTGCTTTTCTTTCACTTGGAGTCAGTAATGGATTTTCATAAACAATATGTTGAAACTCGTCAACAGCAATACAATAGACTAACCAGTCGAGCGCTTCATGAAGATGTAGATATTTATATTTATTAGTCTCTTCTCCAAAAATACAATTAAGAGAATTCCATCCGAATAATTCCATACTCATTGAAAAAATTTCACACGCTTCATATGTTGGATAATGATAGTCAACTAATTCTAAATTCCGACTAGAATATAATTGAAATGCGTGACCTGCTTCATGAAGAAAAACCCTAACATCATCGCAAGTTCCGTTGAAATTGGCGAAAATATAAGGTGCTTTAAATGCAGGAATATATGTGCAATAGCCCGCTCTCGCTTTATCATTTCTAGTCTCTACATCTAAAAGATTGTTCGATTCCATAAATTGATAAAATTCTGATGTCTCAGGTGAAATCTCCTTAAAGACATGTTGAAATTTATTCAGAATCCATTTGATATCCCCCTTAGGTTCGGGGTTTCCATCTTCAAACAGAATATCTAAATCATAATAACGTAACGTTTTAAGATTTAAACGTTTTCCTTGGTTTTCTTTCAACATTATTAACAAAGGAACGATTATTTTCTTCACTTGCTTTCTAAAGTTACGAATCATTTCTGAGTCATAACCAATCCTTTGCATCCGATCATAACCTAATTCAATAAAATTTTTGTATCCTAACTTTTGGGCAATTTCTGTTCGTTTTTTAACTAGATGATTAAATATTTTATCTAATTCTTCCTCATGCTTCTCATAAAAACCATATCTAGCATCAACTGCTTGCTTTCTTAAATCTCTATTGGTATTTTGTGAATACGCTCTTACTTGTGTTAAATTCATCTCTTTAGAAAGAAATTTAATTCTTGCAGATGAAATAAGTTTCGTATATTGACTAACTAAACTATTTTCTATCACTAAGTCTTCAATAATGTTTGTAGAAATTGTTTTTGTTTGCTGTTCTGCAAGCGAAAACAATTGTTTACCCCACACAGCTTCTAATTGTTTTCTAAATTTACAGCTAACAAGATTTCTAAAATAATCGTTTAATAAATTTTGATATATAGGATAAGATTCATCATAAAATTTTTGTTCTTCGGAATAAAAAGAATCCCTTGTATTTCTCATAAATTGTAAGTAGGCAAGCTTCATCATACTTTCGAAATTCGATCTTAACTGATTTATTTTGCTAATGATATTACTTAATTCTTCAATATCATTTGACCGCTTAAATTGAAAAAGGAGTTGCTTTATCAATTGTTCTAATTTTTCAATATTTGGTCTTTCATATTTGAATTTCTCGAATTTCATACTTCTCACTACCTTCTGTATTTTATAGGTTATATTCAAATGCACTCATTCACGAAATCCTCTACCAATCACCTTAAATGTTTCTGCATCAACATAAACTACAATATCGCCTAATATCTCTTCATTTTTTGTACTATATGTTACTTTAAAAACCTCATTTCCATCATATTGATCGTTTACTAAACTAGCAGTAACTTTTGATACGAATGTTTTCTGAACGTTACCTATCGCATCCTCATTCGTCAAATCTATCCTTTCATGACTTGTTAACTCAGCTTTAGCAATTTTTTCTGCTTTTACAGCTTCCGGAGAAATTTCTTTTGGTACAATACATTTTGTTTGTTTCCTATGTTTACCACATTTATTTTCATGAAAATCTCGAGAATTCCATTCAATAAAACCAAGTATTAAGATAAAAAAAATAATGATGAAGATAAATTTTAATTTCATTAGTCCCCCTCCGATCAGTAAGGAATATATCAATAGTTATTCCATATGAAATATAAAATTTCCTTTAATTGGAAGTACACTTTCATTTAAGAACTTTTTGGTAATAATGTAGGTACTATAACTTTTTTACTATCTTGTTTCATCGAGAGAGTAATTCTTGTATAATAGAAAAGATGTGAAATAATTAACTTACTATTTTTGTTTTTAGAAAGGACATTATAATAGATGGCAAATAAAGATTTAATCAACCAAGTTGCAAAGCGCCGTATTTTTGGGATCATTTCTCACCCGGATGCAGGTAAAACAACTTTAACTGAAAAATTACTATTACATGGTGGAGCTATTCGTGAAGCTGGTACTGTAAAAGCACAAAAAAACTCTAAATATGCTAAATCTGACTGGATGGAAATTGAGAAACAACGTGGGATTTCTGTTACTTCTTCAGTTATGCAATTCGAATACGATGAAAAAATGGTATCAATTATGGATACTCCAGGTCACAATGATTTCGGTGAAGATACATACCGTGTACTAACTTCTGTTGATAGTGCAGTGATGGTAATTGATGCTGCTAAAGGTATAGAGGCGCAGACGAAAAAACTTTTCCAAGTATGTCGTATGCGTGGAATTCCAATCTTTACATTCATGAATAAATTAGATCGACAAGCAAAGGATCCATTAGAATTAATGGAGGAACTTGAAGAAGTTCTTGGAATGCCTTCTGTAGCTGTAACATGGCCAATTGGTAGTGGTATGCAATTTGAGGGTGTTTATGATCGTCTTGAAAATGAAGTTCACCTTTTCAGAAAAGATGAAGTCATTAAGCTTGGAAAAGATGGTGTTCATGGACCTGAATTAGAAGCTCATTTAGAAGCTACAAACCTAGAGAACTTAAGAGATGAAGTTGATCTTTTAGAAGGTGCTGGGAATGAATTTAATCTTGAATTAGTACAATCTGGTGAATTAACGCCTGTATTCTTCGGAACTGCATTAGTTGATTTCGGTGTTACACCATTTTTAAATCACTTCTTAGATATGTCGCCTGCTCCTGGTCCACGTAAAACAATTAATGGTGAAGTTAATCCGACAGATGAAACATTTAGTGGGTTTATCTTTAAAATCCAAGCAAACATGAATCCGGCACACCGTGACCGAATTGCATTTGTACGTATTTGTTCTGGAGTATTTGAACGAGGAATGAACGTAATGCTTTCTCGTACAGGAAAACAAATCAAACTAAGTCAATCCACACAATTAATGGCAAATGATCGTGAGACAGTTGATAAAGCATTTGCTGGGGATGTAATTGGTATTTATGATTCAGGAACATATCAAATTGGTGACACAATTACGGCTGGGAAACAAAAAATATTCTTCGAGCCATTACCTACCTTCCCACCAGAATTATTCTTACGTGTAAGCCCGGTAAACTCATTAAAGTCTAAGCACTTCCATAAAGGTGTCGAGCAATTAGCCCAAGAAGGTGCGATTCAAGTTTATAAAAATGAATTTAATGAAGTTATTCTAGGAGCAGTTGGTCAACTTCAATTTGAAGTATTTGAGTATAGATTAAAGAATGAGTATGGTTCTGATATTCGTAAAGATCATGTTGATTATAATATTGCACGTTGGGTAAAAACAGATGATGTAAAAGGTTTAAAAAAATATCAAGATATGCGTAATATGCTTGTATATGACCGCTTTGAACGTCCTTTATTCCTATTTGCAAATGAATTTACATTTAATCGATTCCAGGAACGACATGAAGAGCTTGAGCTTGTAGAAGCACTTGATGTAAATAATGAAATCGCTCCAGAATAATCAAAAAAGTGGCTGATTGATTCAGCCACTTTTTTATGCCTTTTTGGAAGTGTAATTTATAGTTGATTGTTGTTTAGGCTCTTTTATCGATAAATAAACAGCTAAAATAATTAACAAACTACCTACATAAAATGAAATTTTTATCGATTCATTCAATAAGAAGAAGCCAAAAATTGTTCCGATAAGTGGTTGGAAAAAGAAAAACAATGAACCCGTAGACGTATCAATAAATTCAAATCCTTTATTCCACAAATAAAATGCACCTGCAGTAGCAATTGTTCCTAAAAATATAACGCCCATCCAGATCCAAAAATTAAGTGACAATGAACTAGGATTTTGAACTTGTTCAAAAACTGTAAAAGGAATTGTAAAAATCACACCAAATACTGTAGCCCATGTAGTAACCGTCAGAGAAGAATATTTTTTAGTTTGTGCTTTACTTAAAACTGTATATAATGCCCAAGTTATTGCTGCACCAAATAAGATAATATTACCATAATAAGCACCATAATCAGTGTTTCCTGTTGGTATACCAATCACTACGATTACACCAATTGTAGCTAACACCAGTGAAATGATTTTACGATTACTTATTTTTTCTTTTAAAATGAGAAATGCAAAAAATGAAATCAATGCCGGTGAAGCTGACGTTATCAGAGACCCCATTGCTGCTCCAGAAAGCTTTGTCCCGATAAATTGAAGACCAATTGAACCGGAGTAGCCAACTAAACCAATTATTGCAATTGGTAATAAGTCTTTCTTATCTATCTTCCATGATTTTTGAATCAAACAAATTATTCCTAAAGTAACTAGCGCTAATAAAAATCTCATTTCCAGTAAAAGCCATGGTGAAATATGATCTAATACAACCTTACTAACAACATAAGTCATACCCCAAATACTTGCAGCTGAAGATAAATAAACTGCACCTTTTAAAAAATTCATTGGTTTTTCTCATCTCCTACCTTGCTCCATTCATTTTTTGTTAATTCGAAAACAAACTCATTCACTATTTGACCTTTAAAGTGACTATTTACAATTTTCTTCAATTGATGAAATCCCATTCTTTTTAGAAGTTTGATTGAAGAGTCATTTTGTTCAACGGCGATCGCTTGTATTTTCTCTTTAAACAAAACGTTAAATAGATAATCAATTAACCCTTTTAATGCTTCTGTTGCATAGCCTTGTTTTTGATATTGAGGGTCTAGAGTGAATCCAATCTCGATTGTATTTAGTGGTAGCTTTAGAGTATGAATACCAAAATCTCCTATCAATCTTCCACTTTCCTTTTGTTCAATTGCTACTTGCACCCATGTGTCTGGGATATTTGCGATCGCAATTTTTTGTTTTTCTATAAATGTAATTGCTTGTTCGTATGTATAATTCTGCCAACCTTGATATTTTTCGACATCTGGATTAGCTCGATATTGATAAAAGTATTCCAAATCTTCATCTTTAAATCTTCTTAAATTTTAGTCTTTCGGTTTCAAATTCTATAAAATTTTGTAACATGACATCACCTCTACTATTAAAAATCAATTAATCCTGGCTTTTTTATTATACTTTGAATATTCAAAATAAGTATATCGGTTTTATCATCATAACACGGTACTTATAAAAAGATTGTTAAAATTGATAAAATCTCCCTACATTTTTCTAAATGAACCTACAAATCTTCACATTATTACGTCAGACCACTAGTATCCATGGGATATACTGTAAAATTTTTTTAACTATTAAAGAAACAAAAAAATACTGGTCATTAATTGACCAGTATTTTTTTGTTAATAATTTGAAACTTTATTAAATGGCGTTTGAATAATAATTGGTTTTTTAGTAGGATCAAGCCATTTTAAAATAGAAATTACATTTGTTTTAGATGTTGCAGTACAACCTGCTGTATATCCAGAAGAGCCAGCAATGTGGAAAAATATTGCACTTCCTTTGCCAGGTGTTCTAGTTAAATTGTAATTGATCACAAAACCATAATCATAAAGCGAAATATTCATCTTTTCAGCGCTATTCCATCTGCCATCGTTTTTAGAAGCTAATTGCCAAGTATTATAAAGTGAACTTTTAGAATCGTCTACCCACACATCATCAGCTGTTATTTTTCGATAAGGTAATTTCGTACCTGGATTTACCTGTCTTCCAAATGCTTTTGTAATCGTATATTTCCCTTCAGGTGTCTCGTAATCACCTTCTTGTTTATTAGAAATCATTCCATTTTTCCCAATGACGCCAGCAAATGTATTACGTTTTTTCCAACCACTATCGTATTTTTCGAATGTCTCAATCACAACATTTCTCGTACTTTCATTATCTGCTGTAACGGTAATTAGTTGTTTAGACGTACCAAGTGTTTTCATATTATTTACAGTTGATGATGCAATTCTACTTGATGACTTTCTGATATATTTACTTGAAACCCACCCTGTTTTCGTTCCAGCAGTTATTTTATACCAGCCAGTTTTACTACTAATTATGCTTACAGTAGTACCTTTTTTAATTGTGGCAACAACCCTATAATCTGTGCTAGGTCCACTTCTGATATTTAAAGTAGTAGCAGTTACGGTTCCTTTAATGGTTGCCGCTTCAACTGTTTGAACACTAGATGGTATCATATTTAGGTTTAATAACCCACCTGTAAATATAGATAATGCTAATGTTGCTTTCAAAATTCGTTTGTTCATACGATCGCTCCAATATGTATTTTATCTATGTTGCCAGGCTTTCATTATACATAATTAATGTTTACAAAATGAGGACATTTTCATTACAAATTAATGTTTCAAAAACTCTTATACATTTTCTAAATAAAAAACAGAAGCTCATATAAGCTTCTGTTTTTGAAAATATATTAATGACCAACCATCATGCTTGATTTTGTTTCTTCATCAAGTTCACCTTGATCAATATCACTCATGACTGGTTTTCGTAAAATAATTGATAATACTGCACCTGCTAAAGCAATTCCTGCTGCTAATAAGAATGTATCTCCGTATGCAGAAATCATAGCTTCTAAAGGATTTGCGATTTTCGTCATGTAATCCTTTGTACTAGATGTTAAGAATCCAGCCATACCTGCTACTGCGAATGATACCATTACTTGTTGTGCTGCTGATGTTAAAGATGTAACACGACTTACTAAATGTCTTGGAGCAGATTGTAATACGTGAGTGTTGATAGCCATCATTGAAATACCCATTCCAGCACCCATCATTGCAAGCGTAAGAATAATAAACACATTTGTTGATTCTAGTGTAATCGTAGAGAATAAATATAATGAACCTGTAATCACTGTTAAACCAACTAATGCAAGTGGTCTTGCACCCACTTTATCATATAGTTTTCCACCAATTGGCATCATTAAAGCAGATGCAACAGCTTGTGGTAGCATAATTAAACCTGTTTCAAATGCGCCATAGCCTTTTACAGTTTGTAAATATAAAGGAACAATTAGGAATGATCCAAATAACGCGATTTGCATGATCCACGTAATTAAGATACTTCTAGTAAAATCAGAAGACTTAAACACTCTTAGTTCTAGAAGTGGTTGTTTTTGTCTTAGTTCAACAACGATAAATAATAATAAAGCTACTCCACCTATAATTAAACCTGTTAAGGTTTCAGTAGATGTCCAGCTAGTAGAACTTTCACTAACACCATAAGCTAACATTGAAAATGCGATTGGTGCAAGAATGATTCCAAATTTATCTAGTGAAGGAACTGTTTTTGTTTCGAAATTCGGTAAATATTTCATACCAACGATCAAAGCAATAATACCAATTGGTAAATTAATTAAGAAAATCCAGTGCCAAGTTGAGAATTCAACAAACCAACCTGAAATGACTGGACCTAATGCCGGAGCTAATAGCATTGGAATTCCAAGCATTCCCATAATTGAGCCCATTTTTTCTGGAGGTGCTAAACGGAAAATAATAGCCATACCAATTGGTGCAACCATACCTCCACCTAATCCTTGAATAATACGATAAATAATTAGTTGTTCAGGTGACTGTGCTACTGAACATAACACTGAACCGATTGTAAAAAATAAAATTGTGATTAAAAAGATACGCTTTGCACCAAAACGATCTGACATCCATCCTGCAAGTGGAATAACTGCAGATAATGCTAAAGTATAACCAGTAATCGTCCACTGCATTGTATCCAAATCAGATTTGAAATACTCTACAATACCTGGCATCGCTACGTTTACTACAGTACTATCTAAAATAACCATGATCATACCAATAATTACTGCCATAACTGGACCGATAATTGTTTTGATATTAAAAGGCGTTTCAACAGCCTCATTTGTCTTATTCATATGCCAACCCCATTTCCCCTAATATAATTGCTAAAAATATAAAACATAAATAATGACATTCTGAAGTACTTTACCATAGATTTATGAATTGAATATGAACTGCTGTTTCCTAATTATGAAAAACAGAAAATTAATCATACAAAATAATACGATAAAAGTAAACAGCAAAAGTGTTCTTGAACAAAGTACAGTATATAAGATTAGTTAGTTTAGTTCAAGAGTATTTTTGTTAATTTATTTAATATTAATGTTGATTTTATTAAGGTGCTTATTCCCATACATGATTCTTACTAGATAACAAATTATTTAAATATTATCTATCGATTTACAACTTATCAATCAAATACCAAATAAAAAAGCCCCTGTAAAAAATTACAGGGCTATTGTTTACTATATTATCATTTATCAAAAATATTATTTATTTTTTACGTATTTAATCATTAAATTTGCAATTGTATGTTGCTCTTGCTCATCTGCAACCGTCCATAAATCCTTAAGAACTTGCTCTTCAGCATTTTTAGGATCTACTTCATTTGCTAAATAATCACCTAGGCGATAAGCCATTTCAGAAACAGCTCCATCAGTTAATCCTTTTTCATTTGAAGCATCTAAACGATTACCTAAAAAATCTTTCCATTGATCCCAATTATCTAAAATTGACATTTTTTTCACCCCACCAAAGTATTTGTAAAGATTACATAAATACTATTTACTTTTTTAGAACTAAATATGTATGAATTATTGTCCGGGGAATATTTTCAGAATATTATAAATATTTTCGACATAAAACAACCAATTTCATTTAAGTTCAACGAAATTGGCGTTTATGTAGCGTTTTATGTTATTTATTGTCTGAATTCATGAAGAATATTGCTAAGGTTCCTGGGCCAGCATGTGCGCCAACTGCAGAACCAATCGAATGAATAATAAAATCTTTACATCCGAACATCTCACTCATTGCATTTTTTAATTCCGTTGCCCTCTCAATATCATCACCATGGGAAATACCAATCAATTGATTAGATAAATTCACACCTCTGGACTCCATTATTTCAAGCATTCTTTTTAAGACTTTTTTTGATCCTCTAATTTTTTCTAATGGAATTAATTTCCCTTCTTCTACATGGAGGATTGGTTTAATATTTAATAAATTACCAACAAATCCAGCAACTTTACTAACACGTCCGCCTCTTACTAAGTATTGTAAATCATCTACCGTAAAAATGTGTTCAATATGTTTAATTGAGTGATGAATTTGATTCATTATTTCCGCTTTAGACTTACCTTCGCTAGCAAGGATTGCAGCCTGAACTGCAGCTAAGCCTTGTCCAATTGATGCACATTTTGTATCAACTATGTCTAAATCAAATGCAGGAAATTCTTCAATTATTTCGTTTTTCACCATAACTGTTGATTGATATGTACCTGATAATTCAGATGAGAAGGCTAGATAAATACAAGGAATATTCTCTTTTGCATATTTTGAAAATGTACTATGTATACGATCATATGATGGCAAAGAGGTTTTAAATACTTTTCCATTTCGCATTTCTGAAAATAAAGTCGATGAATTTAACGTTTCTCCGTCTAAATACTCTTTTTCATCTTCAGAATAAACACGTAACGGAATCACATCAATTTGATATTGTTCCAATACTTCCTTAGGCAAATCAGCTGCACTATCAGTTATAATTTTTACATTCATACTTCTTACCTCTATTTTCTTTTATTAATTTATTTTTATTTTCTCATAAAATTGCTTAAATGAATAAAAAAATGTATTTTAATTTAAAATAAATCGTCAAAGTTGTTACAAATAAGTAATAAATTCAATTTTTTACATTTTAATGTTACATTTCTCAAAATTGATAATCTTATACTCCACGTATTATTTTGGGTAATAACCATAACGGGGAGTTTTAATTTCCTCTTCTGATTCGATTGAATTGGTTACAGCTAAAACGATCAGAATTGAGCCTAAAACTTGTACCCAACTACCAAAAAATAAAAGTTGTTCGCCGATCGAATCATTTTCATTAAGAAGTGCGATATTGCCTATCCCATCAATCAGTGCACCTATCGCAATTAATTCATTTCCAAAGACTTCAAATTTTACTAATACTCCTTCTTCGTGACTAGCACCTTTTGCTTCAAAAGATGCACCTATTGCTTGGATAACACTTCCTAAAGCATTTAATCTTTCCCCTTGCTCAATTGATCCACTGATTTCTAGTTCCGTTGCAAGTGTATTTGTTGCATTTCCTGCAGCTTGAATCCAACTGCCTAACAAAATTGTTAATAAATGTTCATTATCTCCAATTTCACTTTTAATTAATTTTTCTCTGCCAACTGACTGAATTGAATTTCCAAATGCTTCAATTGCATTTCCTTTTGCAAATAGTTTTTTCCCAAAGTTTGTACCTAGATGATGTTTACTTGTAACGCCTACAGCTGAGGTCACTGTACCGAACAACAAAAACCATGCGCCAGTTATAATAAGCTCCTCACCTGCATTACTCATCTTTACACCTCCATTTAAATGCTTGTTAAGTATCATATTATTCACCTTGATTATTAATTGACAACTAATTATTAATTAATTGTAAGTAGCAACTTTAAACATTGAATTATTAAATAAATCTATAAATCTACTAATATTATTTTAATTTAATGACACTTGTGTTACAATTGTTACGACTTATGACAAATGACTCATTACATAAGACCCAATTTTACATCTAGGAGATTTCATCATGAAAGGTTTTTTCTATACTAAAGCTTTTAAGTTTATTTTATTAACGAGTAGTTTTATTCTAGTTTTTATTATCGCAAGAGAATCGGCTACAGGTTCAAGTTATGCTCTTTCTAGTACTCAAGTTACAAAAGCGAATATGGTTCAACGAGGCGGAGTGATCAGATTAGGTACTAAAGGCGTATATCTACACGTAAATAGTAGCCATCACAGTGTTGGAATTAAAAGTGTTAAAATTAATAGTTCTGGGAATTTAGAAATTGCAACTGAATCTGTTACACCGGTCATTTCAATTAATGTAAGTCCAGATGAAACATTAGCTTCAAAAGGAATTATTGCAGGAGCTAGCGTAGGGAATCAGACTACAATCATCAAATTTTCAAAAAATGGCAAACCATTAAATCTAAAACGATCGGCAGATTACTCTCTAATTGCAAGTGATGTTTCAAATTTATGGGTTAGTTGGATTAGTCATCAATAACATATAGATAGAGAAAACAACGTGAAATAGCGTTGTTTTTTTATTATTTAAAAAGAACAATCTGGTCAGTAGGTTCTTTCCGAATTTTTATTTATAAAGAAAGCTAGAAATTTAATTATAAAAAATGGCAACTAATTATAATTAGTTACCATTTCAGATATTATTGTCTTTTATACATATATCACTCTTAATAGTACCAACTTATATGGTTACTGAATTCGGTTTTTAAACGCTTCTTCAGTTACAATATAGTCTTCTTCACGATCTTCATGTTTACGATCTTCTGGTTCTACAAGTGAACCTTGTGGATGAGTCGGTTCGTGACCTTTTTTCTTATGATTAAAATGTTTCCCACGCGCCATTATTTATTTCCTCCCTCTACAAAATAAATCATTAATAATATGGTTTTATATTTGAAATTTTATTGATGGTAAATGTTTCAATGAAATAGGAGTAAAAATTCTTAGTACTTTTAGTAAATAATGGAATTCAAACTTTTATAATGATAAAAGTATTGATAAAATGAAAAGATATAAATTAAGTTGAGGTATTTGTATGGATAAACAAATTGCAATACATATCGCTAACCAAATCGAGCATTGGACAAAATCAAATCAGTCAATATATGAAATCCAAAAGATTGAAACCAATTTCAATACAATCATGAATTTTCAGCAATGGGCTGATGGCAAGCCAGTTATTGCAGCATATCATTTACAAAAAATTGAGGAAGAAAATTATTATTTATTATTAATTGATTGGCATCGAAATGATCAATTTTATCTCGTCATATATGTAGGAAATAAATCAACGACCGCGGCAGAAATTAGAGAAGTAAAAAATATATATGGGAAGGACCATTTAGTTTGGAGATATAATCCACTTAAACGTGATGGTAAAAATGCTGAAAGAAAAGCTTACTTTAAACAAGTTTTTGGGTCCCTTTTCGTTGAAATACCATTACCCGAAACAAAAGAGAATGTTGAAGATTTCTTTCATCAAATTTATCAATTATGTAGAAATCGACAAAAAGCTGATCGCATTACAGAAGTTTTTGACTTTTAATTTTAAAAAAAAGAAAAAATCAGTAAAAAAAACAAATGAGTTAAAGATTTCATTAACCCATTTGTTTTTTTATTTCTAATTAAGTAATATTTATTGAGTTCTTTCCGTCATACATTCAAAGAATGCTTAAACGTCGAAGCTTTATTTAAAAGAAATGGTGAAATCATAAACCCTATTCCCATTCCAGCTAAATGTCCTGTTAAGCTAGATGAAGGAATAATAAATGAAGAAATTAAACCGATTGCTATAAATGTTAAGATAAATTTTCTGTCATCTAGCAAGAGCATATTCTTTCGAAATAAAATGATGAAAAGATAAAGACCTAAAAACCCATATCCAACACCAGAGGATCCTGAACTCACAATATTTGATGAATAGACTAAATGAAGTACAATCCCTGTTAACAAAGCTGCTATCAAATAAAAGAATAAAAATTTCAGGGATCCAAGTGCGCTTTCTAATGGCCTTCCAAGAATAATCATGAAGGTCATATTCATAAAAAAATGAGTATAATTACCATGCATAAATGCATATGTTAAAAGTCTCCAAAATTCTCCTTGATTCACTAAATCGTATTGATAGCCACCAAATTTTAAAATAGTTTCCGTTGTATATCCCCCGGATACTGTTGTTAGTAATGCTAAAAATGAACAGATGCTAACCATAATCGTAATGATTGGATATTTTTTAATGAATGTTTTAAAATCTTCTCTAACTAAAAACATTTGAAGTCATCCTTTCAGGAACATTTCAACATTAGGCTTAAATCTTTACTTTTACATTTAATTCGACATTTATGATGTAAATTCCTATTTCCAAAATCTGCATAATATGTTTAGATTGAAAACTTCTACCTTCTATTAAACCTACATATTATTTTTAAAATGCTGAAAATACTTCCTGAATAGCTTCAATGGTATAAATGAGTCAATATACTTTGCGCAATTAAATGCAACGACTAATTTTTGCTCTGGTGAAACGATAATATATTGACCTCCATATCCCATAGCAAAAAAGATTTGAGGATTATTTATTTTTAGTTCATCATTTAATAAAACCCACCAATGATATCCATACGAACCAACATGATCATACGTATGATATTTCGCAGTAGTTGATTGTTCTACCCATTCATTAGAAACCAATTTTTTACCTAACCAAACACCTTTTTGCATCATTAAAATGCCGATTTTTAACATATCATTTGTAGCCAAGCTCAATCCAAATCCACCAATATTAATTCCTTTTGAATCTTCATGCCAGAGATATTCTTGAATTCCTAAAGGCTTAAATAGCATGTTCTCTGCAAAAACTGATAATTTACTATTGGTTGCTTTTTGTATAATTGCACTTAAAAGTTGAGAGGCACCAGAATCATAGTTCATTTTTTCTCCGGGCTTAGCAATGATTTTTTTCTCTAAAATATAGTTAATCCAATCCATACTATTGATCATCGGAAATGGTCTTCCATTCCACGAGCCCCATTCGGGCCATTCATAACCAGCAGTCATTGTTAATAAATGTTCTATTGTAATATCCTTTTTATTTTGATCAATATTGGGGAAATACACTGAAATCGGTGTTTGAACACTCTCAATGATTCCTTTATCAATTGCTATTCCTATTAAAATGGATAAGATACTTTTTGTAACTGAATTAATTTTAAATAACTTAGTCTCACTCTTTATATTTTTATAATATTGAAAAGAAACTTCACTTTCCTTATAAATAATACAAGCTGAAATTCGTTCCTTTTTCATTTCATTTTCTAATTCTTTAAATATTGATGTATAACTATTCAAATTCTGTCTCCTTTTAGTCAAATACGGTTTCTTTATTTGGATCCCTCAAATATTCAAAGAGTAAATGAATTTGAGATTCTGTTACTCTACTTAATGATAAATTTGGTAATGCATGTTCTGAAAAAAAATCTATTTCCTGGGTTTCAATCCCAATAATCGGTTCTCCACCTATTATGTCACATTGAATAAACATTTTATAGTAATGATAGGCTTGAGGTGGATGTGGATGTTTATTCATATCAAGAACTGCCAGCAATCTTCTTGCTTTCACTTCATACCCTGATTCTTCATTTATTTCTTTTATGATATTTTCAGAAGCCGATAAACCGACATCGCAAAACCCACCTGGCAATGACCATTTATTGTCATTTTTTTCTCGTACTAGCAAAATTTGATTGTCTTTAAATACTACTCCTCTTACATCTACTTTTGGCGTTTGGTATCCCTTATCTTGATGAAATAAATTTAATATTGACTCCATCTCTAATTCACTATATTCTGATAAAATTTCAGCACTCAGTTTTTGTAATTGCTCATATCGCTCAATATCAAATATGTCTTTAGAGAAAGCTAATCCGTTTTTTGAAATCGATTGAATTTTCATTGCCCATTCTATCCATTTATGACTCATTTTTAGACCACCCTATCGTTAACTTCGATCTGTTTGTAGTTTTTCCTTTTTTTATTGTCAGTGTACCTTGTAATTGGCTCGATAAGTTGATTTCTTAGCTCATACCAACATTTCCTTCCTATACTGTCACTTCTGTTATACCAATCAACTTTTATAGCCATTCCACAATAGCATTTTAATAAAAAAAGCTCTATATAAAATATGAGCTTTTGTACAAATTGTATAGCTTATTTAATTAGTTGATCGTCTAAAGTTAATATAATTGGACAATGATCACTTCCCATTATATTTGAATGTATTTCTGAATTTACTAAATTAGTTTGAAGTCTGTTCGAAATGATGAAGTAGTCAATTCGCCAACCGATGTTTCTTTCTCTAACTTTATTCATATATGACCACCAAGTATATGATCCTTCTTTTGTTGGATTCACATATCGGAATGAATCAGTAAATCCATTTTCTAGTATTGTTGTCATTTTCCCACGTTCTTCTAGTGTAAAACCAGAATTTTTACTATTTGATTTTGGATTAGCAAGGTCTATTTCCTGATGTGCAACATTTAAATCCCCACATAAGATAACAGGTTTATGAGCATCTAGTTTTTTTAAATATCCAAAAAACTCATCTTCCCAGCTTAATCGAAAAGGTAGTCGGGCTAAGTCTCTTTGAGAATTAGGTGTGTATACATTCACCATATAAAATGTTTCAAACTCTAATGTTAGTACACGTCCTTCGATATCTTCTTCTTTTCCATTAAAACCATAATATACATTTAGAGGTTTGTGTTTGGAAAAAATAGCAGTTCCAGAATATCCTTTTTTAACTGCGGGATGCCAATATTGATGATACCCTTCAAAATCTAGCGTAATCTGACCTTCTTGACATTTCGTTTCTTGAATACAAAATACATCTGCATCTTGTACTTTAAAATAATCTAGAAATCCCTTTTGTACACATGCTCTTATTCCATTTACGTTCCAAGATATAAATTTCATACTTTCTTCTCCAATTTTCGTTTCGGTTTCACTAGTGATGATCTATATTCAAATTGGTTGATTTGCCCAAAATATATATTTGTTTTTTCATATAAATCTTCTAGGCTAATTATTTCATTTTTCTTTGTAAGATGTAGAAAAATTCGTGCACAAGCTTCTGCATCCGCTAAAGCATGGTGATGATTTTCTAACATAATCCCAAATTGATTAGATAATACATCTAAAGAATATCGACTTTGTTTCGGTAAAACTTTTTTTGCTAATTGCAGTGAACATAATAAATTATTTTCAACAGACGGAATACCATATCGAGATAAATTATCCTTTAATGCATATCCATCAAAAGGTAAGTTATGCGCTACTAACGTTTTTCCTGAGAGTTTATCTTGTATTGACCGATAAAATTCTGGGAAAGTAGGAGCATTTTCTACATCACGAGGTCTGATTCCATGAATTGAAATATTCATAGAATAAAATTCTTCTTCTGGGTTTATTAAGGAGTAGATTTGATCTACAATGACTCCATTTTCTACAAAAACAAAACCAGCCGCACAAATACTATGACGATTATAATTGGCTGTTTCAAAATCAAAAGCGACAAAAGAATTCATTTTACAACTTCCCCTATTTGTTTAATAACTCTATTATAAACCGTTTTTCGTAAACATGCATTTTTTGTGAGGACAAGATTATATTCTTACAATTCCATGTCATTTCATGTACAATAAATAGATTATTATTTTCATAGAACTAACTCAGTTAAAAAGGATGTTGAATATGAAATATGCTTATATTTTCATTCAAATTGGTTTTCTCTACTGTTTAAACTTTATCGGTATTACAATTCAAAACAAATTTCATTTAATGATTCCAGGAAGCATAATTGGTATGTTTATTTTATTTGCCTTACTAAACATACCTTTATTTAAGGAAAAATGGATCCGAGAAGGAAGCAATTTTTTGAATAAGCACTTAACGTTATTTTTCATTCCAGCTACAGTTGGTATCATTCAATATTCTTCATTATTAAATGGTTCAGGACTCATTTCAGTTTTAATAGTCTTAATCAGTACGATAGTTACTATGGTTTTTTCCGCTACATTAAGCTACTTTCTTTCTTCTCGAAAAGATCAGAAAAAGGAACAGCTAATAAGGAGTGAGTTGAATGGCAAATAGTATACTGTTTATCGCTATCACGATTATTTTGTATCTATTAGCAAAAAAAATCTATTCACAATATTCATTTCCTTTACTTGTCCCAATTACGACATCAACCTTTGTCATTATTCTTATCTTAAGTAATTTTCACGTTTCATATGAGAGTTATATGAATGGTGGTAAATGGATTCATATGATGTTAGGACCTGCAGTCGTATCATTTGCTTATCCATTATTCGAGCATAAAGAACGTTTGAAGTCTCATTTTCTATCCATTATTATCAGTGTTTTTACTGGAACAATCATTGGTTTTATTTCAGGTGTTTGTTTATCAATTGGGTTAGGGTTAAAGCAAGACGTGATTTTATCTTTAGCAGCTAAATCAGTCACGACGCCAGTTGCGATGAGCATTACAACAATAGTTGGCGGAATCCCATCGCTCACTGTAGTGTATGTCATGATTGCAGGAATTTCAGGAGCAATATTTGGACCATATATTCTAACACTTCTTAAAATTGAACACCCTGTAGCAATTGGAGTAGGATACGGTCTTGCCTCACATGGGATTGGTACTGTAAAAGCAGCTGAATATGGGGAAGTCGAGCAAGCTATCAGTTCAATCACAATGACATTGAGCGCTATTTTCGCTTCATTAATCTGTCCGTTTTTTATCCATATTTTCATAAAATGATGAAAACAGAAAAAAGCCACACAAAAGTGGCTTTACTTTTTTTTCGTTTACCAAGGTCTTCCCCAATATCCCCATCTAGGTCTGCCCCATGGTCTTCCCCAGTAACCCCAAGGACGATAATACGGATAGCCCCAAGGACCCCACCATCCCCATGGTCTAAATGCTCCAAAAGCTGCAGCTCCAAGCAAGAATGGAAAGAAAAAGAATCTTTCATCTTGATTCTGTAGATGTGTTCCAGTTGGATAATATGTTTGTTCAAAATTTTGTTGATCTCGATACATTTTATTTCACCTCCATACTATTTAGTGTACGAAGGCATTTGTTATTATGAGCAAGTTCAACTATCTAGGCAAACATACAATTACGTTTATTATCCCCTATTCTAATCTCTTATACATTTCATATTGAGCCAATTTTTCTTTTTGAAAATCTAATGATGTTAAAAACCCTTCCATATGACTATTATTTGGAAAACCAGTAGAGAATGCTTTACATTTTAAATGTAATAATGCTGTTTGTAATAGTTTTGTAGCAATTTGTTGATTTCTATAATTTTGATCGACATATAAGAAACTGATTTTACCACTAGGGTGTACTGCAGTAGCTCCTACAATTTGCTGGTCAATATACGCCTCGAAGTAAGCAACATTAGGTGCTTTTTCTAAATACTCCACATCATTTTGCCAATTAATATGGTAGTTCCATTTGTTAACAATTTGAGTAAATGAATTGAAATCAATTTGATGGATTTCACACTCGGAAGTTGAATTTAATTGTTCAAAATCTGTTAAATCTTTTTTACTAAAATATGAAATATCATAAATTTTTTCATAACCTAAATTCTTATAAAACTTTATTGCTCGATCATTCCCTACGATAACCTCAAGGAATAATTGTTTGCATCCTTGTTTTTTTGCTTCATCCTTATGTAAATCAAATAACTTTTGACTTACACCTTTCCCACGATAATCTGGACTAATTGCAAGTGTACCGCATCTCATTGTTTTTATATTTTCATATTCTTTGATACCACCTAAAATAACCCCAACTGCTTCATTTTTGTGTATTGCAACAAAAGAATATTCTAACTGATTACCTTCTGGACCAAAAAAATTGGCAATGAATTGTTCCTTTGATAATTCGAACTTTACGATATAATCAGAAAATCCAATTGAAAAAGCTTTGTATACAAAATCAACATCTACTTCAGTGCATCTGTAGTACTTAATATCATGTAAATCAACATTTGTTACTGCATTTTTAATATTTGTTTCCATTTAAAGAGCACCCCTAAAATTAGATTTTATTTACTAACCACTAGCTCGACCTCTTGTTTTGGTGTTGGATTATGATCGAAGTGAAACATTTTTCTTGAGAATAATATAATCGAGATGACTAGAATAATAGCAATCATACTACCATGAAATAACCAGACTAGATGTGGCATAGTCATAACTTTTAATAATAGTGAAGATGCCACAAATCCAAGCGTAAATCCGAGTCTATTTAATAGATTCGTTACGCCAAATATTCTTCCTCTAATTGTGTTTTCAGTTTGTTGAATCATCGATGAGAAGTAAGTCCCTGCTGCAGCATCAAACAGTCCTGTGAAGAAAGCAAAAAATAAGATAAATGCAAGTAAATTTGTAGATAAGAATAAGATAAACCCTGTAGACATTAAAATTGAAGTACCAAAGTAGATGACTAGAAAGTGTTTTTTTAGCCATTCAAATTTAGGAATTAACCACGTTGAGATGATTCCACCTATCCCCCATATTCCCCAAATTAAACCTTGATATAAAGTAATATGGTCTGTACTAAGCTCTTCTGCCAAGATTGGTACACCAACATTATGAGAACTAGCTGTAAACGTTTGACATAAGAAAACAATAAAAATTAATAAAAGTAGTGGTCTTAAAAACACATAGTTTTTAACTTCCTTCAAATCGATGATCCACTCTCTCCAATTTGAATTCCCACTATTTTTCACACTATTTTCCCATTTAAATAAAAATAAAACATATGCTGATAAGAAATAAGAAAAAGCATCAATCCCAATGATGACTCTGTAATCAACAACTGTAGACAATAATGCTGAACCTAAAAATCCAATTACCATGCTTATTGCAGCCAACCTAGATATAAAAGCATTTACTTGTAATATTTTTTCTTCGCCAAATATTTGTGGGATTTCAGCACTGAAACTTACTGTAAAGAAACTACCTAAAGCTCCTAACGTAAATGCAATCACTGCAAACATGGTAGGTGAAGGAAAAAAGCAAAGAATTAAAATACATAATCCTCTTGTAATATCACTAAATATCATCAATTTGCGTCTATTATATCGATCAGCTATTACCCCTGAAAATAAGCTTGTGATGATTCCACCGCATACTCGAAGTGCTAATATTGCTGCTAACCAAGTAGTACTTTTGGTCATAGAATAGATAACAGCATTCATCACAACTAATTCCATCATATTTCCAATATCTGAAAAGGCCTTCGTGTATAAAAAATATACTTTTTTCCCCATTGTATCTCCTTCACCCTTATCAATTACTCACCCATTAACAATGTAATGCTAAATAAATTAATTTCACTTGAACAGAATTCATATCAATCGCCTCCTTAGAATAAAACTGACTGTTAAGTTTATTTTATCTTATAAACATTGTATGTCAAATAAAAAAATTTAACATACTAAATTTTCAGTTTTCTTAATTTTATTTTTTAGGTAGCAAAGTTTAATACTTCACTACCTAAATATTACTTATTTCGTTAATATATAGTTCATAATCATTTCTTCAGTTTGTTTAAATTGTTGCTTATAGAGTTCGTCTTCTTCAACAACTGAATAATGTAGACAAATCCCATCGATATATGCCCAAAAAATGCTCGAAACAAGATCCGCTTGAACTTCTTTTTTGAATTCACCTGATTGCTTACCTTGTTCAATTATTTCATTCATAAATTGTAAATATTGCTTTTTATATCGATCAAGCATAATGCTCTGAAGATTTTCATGCCTTGCAGAATTGATCCAAAACTCCATATGCACTCGAATTAAATGACGCCATTCCTCAGTAAGTGTTATTTCACGATACATCTTGAACAGCGTTCTCATTTTATCAGTTGCCGTTTCACAGTTTTTAAAATGCTCGTTAATTCTTTCAAATGTAAGTTTTGTTCGTTCTTGCATTAATTCTAAATATAGTTCTTCTTTACTTTTAAAATAGTTATAAATTAACCCTTTACTAGTTTTAGAATATGCAACAATATCATCCATTGTTGTAGAATGGAAGCCTTTCTCTCCAAAGCATTTTAAGGCGCTTTCTAATAAACTTTCTCTTTTGCGTTCTTTGTAATCATCAGAAACCTTAGGCATTAATTCTAGCTCCTTACATTTTTATGAATTAAACTGACTATTTAGTTTAGTTTAACAATTCATATATTATTTTTCAATAGGTCAAATTTATTAGAAATTTTTAATCAAAAAAAGCGACTTTACAAAATAGGTTGCAAAGTCACTTTTTTGATTATTTTTGATCAAGTTTAGCTTGTACAGAAGCTAACTTACCTTCCATTGTACTCTTTTTGTCTCTACGATCATCTATTCTGATTGTAGTAGCAACACGTGAAATACCATTTTCAAAAGGAACTTCATGCATTTCCTGAACAACTTGAAGAAGTAATGGTAGCTCACCTTCAATAATTGTGTTCATCGGAGTCAATTGATACTTTACTTCACCATTATACTTTTCTAAAACCTTATGTATATTTGCCACATAAGCACTCACACTTGGCGTTTCTGTACCAATCGGCACAATCGAAACATCTATAATTGCCATAATTCATCTTTCTCCTTTCAGAGTAAACATCTTGTTGCATTCATATATTACCATGATTTGATAAAAATGGAAAAATTAATAGCCTTTTTCAATGATTACTTTATTTTTTACTGCCTCGCCTTTTTCTAATTTTGATAATGTATCAACAAAACATTTTACTCCATCAATTGGAAGTGTTACTGCTGAAATATGTGGAGTAATAGTTACATTTGGCATTTCCCACAATTCAGAAGTGACTGGTAAAGGTTCGATACTAAAAACGTCTAAAATAGCTTTTCTTATACTTCCATTTTGTAGTGCATTTATTAAATCAACATCAGAGACTGTTGCTCCTCTACCAACATTTATGAAACCAGCACCATTTAATTTATTAAAAGTAGATTCATTTATGATATTTTGTGTCTCGAACGTAGATGGAAGAACACCAATTACCCAATCCGATTGATCTAATATCGAATGTGCATTTTGTAATGATACAACTTTTTCAAAGAATGGTTTTTGTTCCCCGCTCATTGAAACACCATATACCTTCATACCTAATGAGGATAAAGTTTTCCCAATATATCCACCAATTTCTCCTGTACCATAAATAACAACTTTTTGTTCTTCAAGTGATTTAGGAATATGAAACTCCCATTTACGTTCTCTTTGGAGTTCAGAAAACTGTCTATGTAATTGAGCATCTTGCAATATGTAACTTAAACAGTACTGACTCATTTTCGGACCGAAAACATCAATTGTACGAGTAAGTAATACATCTTTATTCCAGTCTAATTCCATAAAACTATCAACACCTGCTGCTAAAGAATGTACCCATTTTATATTTCCGAATTCAAAATTAGGAGTTGGTCTAAAACCAACAAATGTATCAGCCCATTCATAATCTTCTTTCGTAACCTGATCTTCAGGTAAAAAACGAAACTCTTTTACTATATCAAATGATTCTATTAGCGTCTTTAGTTTATGATGTAATTTACTAGTTACCAGTATTTTTTGTATTTCCATTTTGCCAACTCCTTCTCTCTCTTTTCACTTATTGTTAATTTTAACATAATTTTTTGAAAAGAATAAAAAAAGAACCCTTTTATGGAAAAGAGTTCTTTTACTGGATAAATATTCTAATACGAATATATAAACACAGAGATTTCTGGAAGTATATTCATCCAATTGCATTATTATACTTCTAAATCATTTCCTTCTTCTATGATGTGGAATAATAAGTGTACTAAATGATGAATAGAATTTGACTCTTCTAGTTCAACTTCTTCTTGATCTTCAGTTTCATCAATGAATTCTAAATCATTTAAATAAAGTGCCATAAATTCATAGTAATCCTTCATGGCAAATGAGTAACAAGCAACAGGCTCCTCTTCCTCTTCTTCAAATTGAAGTAGTAAGTGTGAGACATTGCCATCTTTATCTTCTGCATCGAAAAATACAAAAAAGCCAATATTTGTATCGATCTCAAATAGATGTCTAGTGCCACCTACAGTTGCACTGTGATATTCTTCATCATTCAACTTTTGAATTTGCATATTGTCGACATTGTCTTCTTTGTGAAAAGTCACATTAAATGATTTCATTTTTTTATCTCCTTATGTACATAAATTAATTACTATTAAATCCTTCTTTATGTAACATACCCTATTTACTAGTAATTATTTCCACAAGTTTAAAAATGAAGATAGGGCAAAATACAAAAAAAGGAGTGAAATACTATGAGTAGAAGAAATAAAATTTTAGTACCCGAATCAAGAAAAGCATTAGATTCACTAAAGGCAAAAGTTATGAATACAACAAGCCCTGAAGATGCTAAATTTGAAGCTGCCAAAGAAGTTGGGGTTCCTTTAGTTGACGGTTATAACGGTAATCTAACATCCGAACAAAATGGAAAAGTTGGTGGCCGTATTGGTGGAAACATGGTAAAAGAATTAGTAAGAATGGCTCAAGAAAATTTAAATAAGAAACAATAAATTATTCATATATATTATTTTATTAGTCTTCATCTTTGATATCCGGATCTTCAGGTATTGGTTCATTATAATAATCTGCAATCATTTTTTTCATTTTATCAACTTGATCTAAATGATTATTAAATTGCTCTTTATAAATTAAAAATTGCTCACCATCATGAACAGCTCTTATTTTCTTAGATTGAATTAATTGTTTGATATAAGCTACATCCAGTGATAAATATTCTGCAGTTTCTTCAATTGTTAAATACATTGGAATTCTCCTTAAAAAATTGTTCATTATATTTTACCATAAATTGTCTTATAAACATGAACAATGATATAAAAATGCAGAGAAAATCTGTAATATAAACTAAACGGAAAAGACATTAGGCATAGAATTTCCTATGTCTTTTTTAACTTGTTATCTAATTTACAATGAAAAATGAGAGACTATAAGAAGTCTCTCAACTGTTGTCGACACTATAATTTTTTAAATCTTCCAGGTATATACTTTTCGCTGGCTTTGAAGTTATAAACTGGTTTAATAAAACAGGCTATCTCGCATGTTTCTTCTATTTTTTCTAAAATTTCATTCATTGGCTTGTAGGCCATTGGCGCTTCATCAAGTGTATCTTTAGAAACTGATGTTGTCCAAACACCCTTCATCGTTTTATGAAAGTCGTCTATGTTTAAGGTTTTCATTGCTTTTGTGCGGCTTAAGATACGCCCAGCTCCATGTGGAGCAGAGAAATTCCAATCCTTATTGCCTTTACCCACCGCTAGTATTGAACCATCTCTCATGTTCATTGGAATAATGAGTCGTTCTCCTTTTTGCGAAGAAACTGCCCCTTTTCGTAAAATCAAATTCTCTGTATCAATATAATTGTGCACAGTATCGAAGCGCTCCATCTCATCAAATTCCATATTCTCGATGATGGCTCTTGCAATTTCTTCACGGTTTGCTTTTGCGAATGCTTGTGCTAATTTCATGTCGTGCATATAGTTATGGAAGTCCTCGCCTTCCAAATATGCCAAATCATTAGGAATCGCTGGATTTTTTTCTTTGAAGCTTCGAATTGCTGTTTGGATTTCTTTTTCTTTATTCTCAGCTTTTAATTGTCCGATGATTTTAGTTAAATCATCATTACGAATCCTTGAGATAGCTACTTTTTGATAGTATGTTGCAATCTTTGCCCCAACATAACGGCTGCCAGTATGAATCGTTAAATAGTGGTGACCATCGGAATCAACAGATACTTCGATAAAATGATTGCCACCGCCCAGCGTCCCCAAACTATAAAGACTTCTATTCTGGCTCAGTATGTGCTTAGCCTTAAACTCTTGTGTGTCTGGAAAATTCGTATTTATAAAGCTTGCCGTCTCATCTGTATGGAGCTCATGTCCACTTGGGACGTATGTTCGAATGACGTTATCAAGCTTATTAAAATCAACTTTATTATTTTGAAGCTTGACAGTAAGGACACCGCAACCGACATCGACACCAACAAGATTAGGGACTACCTTATCCTTTAACTGGATGGTCGTTCCGATCACACAACCTTTTCCAGCATGATAGTCTGGCATGATACTAATCTTTGTATCCTTTAAAAAAGCTTGATTACATAGCTCTTGTATTTGCTCAATCGCCGTTTCCTGTGGATAATTGGAAAACACTTTTGCCTCTGTTTGCGTCCCCTTTATATGTATCACTAGTTTTCCCTCCTCCTAACGCAGATTACAACTAGGCTACCATTATAAGAACAATCTGACAACGAGTTTCGTGGAAAAATTTAATCCATTTTAAAATGTTTCTCAACTTTCTGACCCAATTGTTGAGGAACGTAGAACACCTACCAATGTATTAAGTGGCACATTACACGAATGACATTATCATCCTAGCTGAATATAAAGCTTTTCAAAATGGAAAGTATACTTGACATCGTTCAAATTGCACGATAAACTCGACGTATGGAAAGTTAACTTTCCATACAAAATAAGGGGTGAACTTGTTGAACAACCGTCTGGAAGAAATCCGCAAGCAACGCGGAATTAAGCAAGAAGAATTAGCAACTGCTCTTGAAGTATCAAGGCAAACTATCGGTTCACTGGAAAACGGACGCTATAACCCATCCATCCTTTTAGCGTTCAAGATTGCTCGTTTTTTCGGTATGAGTATAGAAGAAATCTTTATTTATGAGGAGGAAGAAAATATATGAAAAAAACTACTTCGATTTATTTTCTTACCGCAGTAGGAGTAGCACTTCTAGTAGGTGGACTGTATTTCATCAAAACAGTTGAAGATCCCCGTGGATTGTTGAGGGCTTTGCCATATATCTGTGTTGGGCTTGGTAGTAGTATTTTCGGTCATGGCATGGGAGAAATAATCCTTCGAAGCGCTATGATGAAGAATCCCACCGCAGCAAAGCAGCTAGAGATTGACCAGAAAGATGAACGTAATTTGGCAATCGCTAATCGGGCAAAAGCGAAAGCTTATGATATGATGGTATTTGTGTTTGGAGCCTTGATTATTTCATTTGCCTTAATGGATATAGATTTAATTTTGCTGTTTCTATTGGTTTTTGCGTTTACGTTTTTCGTTGGTTATAACACCTACTACCGTTTCAAGTACTATAAAGAGATGTAAAATATCTTATTTATTTCTCTTTCTATATTTATACTTCAGACATTTTAAATATTTGTTAAAGTCCTTATAGAACTAAAGCATGCGCTAGTTCTATAAGGACTTTACACTAAATTATGACTAGAACTCAATATGAATACATCATCCAAAAACCAATATCTACAAAGCCTATTCTCTTATAAATTGCTCCTGCAGAAGGATTATCATAGAACAAACACAGTTCTTTTCCTTCTTGTAAAAGTTGATTACAAAGTACAAGCATACACTTTGTTGCATAACCCCTCTTCTTATAGTTTTCTAGAGTAGCGACGGCTATAACCATTGCTGACATAGAATTTTCTGCTGCAGTTGAAGCTGTAGATACCATTTTTTCATCTTCCATAATAAAAAACGCGCGCGAGGTACCATCAGTCAATGTTCGACGTTTTCTTTCTACTGTAATAATAGAATCATTAAATTCTGGAACAGAGTTTAATAATTGCACAAGAGCTTCTGCATCCTTGGGAGATGCTTGCTCGACAATGGAAAATATCACAATATCTTGATTAGAAGTTAATTTTGTACACTTGGCGTAATATGTTTGCCTTTTTGTTTTTAATTGTTTATTTAAGTATGGCTCAATTTTTTCAGTGATTTCCTTTAGACCAGACATGAACTTAAAATCAGGATCTGTTGATATAATCTCTGCAAATCCTTTAGCATTAAATGAATTGGATGCATATGGAATATAGTTTTCTTGATATTTTAACAACACTGCAACAAGCTCGCCGCTATCGTTAAACTCTCCCCAAACTTTTTGAAATTCTTGGTCATATCCGTAAGCCTCAATATCACCAATAATAAATAAATTTTCAGCACTTCTTGGCTTCAATAAATTAAAACAAGCTTCATGATCATTATGAGTTAGTCTTCTGATCATTGTTCTCTCCCCTTTTAAATAAACATCCAACTTAAAATATTTCCATCATTTTACAGTATAAAGAACCTACTGAAAAGAACTATTTTTAATTATTAAAAAACTTTATAGAAGCTTGCATGAAATATTTGTATAAAAACTTTTTTAATATTCAATGTTTCTTTAAGAAGTTTATCATTACGTTTAATGCGTTTTGGAATGATTTTTCATTAAATTTTGAAGAGTATGGGTCACTAAATCCGTGTTGTCCAGAGTATTGATATATTTCTATATTCTTTATTTGTAAATTTGAGATTAACTCATCAACAGCAAAGGCTTCTTCCTCTTGAGGAAAGAATAACAATGTATTGCAAACTGGTACTAACTCTGTGTAATTCCTAATTCTCGAACCATAATATCCCACAACCCCATCAAGACACTCTTCCTCGCTACACAACCAAGCAACAGTTGCTCCAATACTAAATCCAACTAGATATATTTTCTGGTATTTATTTTTTACATCTACTAATAAGTTCTTTATTTTATCAGTAGCACCAGTGAAACCTATATTCTCGATAAAATTGTGATAAGCAATCTCCTCTTCTGAATATTCAAATGATTGTTCACGCTCTAATAAGTCCGGACAGATAACGTCAAAACCCTTATTTGATAATAGATGACAATAATACATTATATGTTGATTAATACCATAGATTTCGTGTATTAATATAATCAATTTATCTGATTTATTCAGTATCTTTAACATTTTTCTCCCCTTTAAAAGTGATTCTACAATTATATCATTTCTAATTCATCTGATATGAACGAAACTGTCAATCCATTTATAAAAGTTCCCTTATTAAAACGTAACTTTCATGTTTAAAATAAAATCTACTAAACAATCTCTCACGTAAAACTATAATATTACTCAGTCACTTTATTGTGCTAAAACAACAGAGTAAATAGTTCAAAGATTATTAAAGGCAGAAAACGAAATGCTGACAATAAAAGAAAAGCCCTATCTATATTAATAGATAAGACTTTTCTATAGTGTTATTAAAAATATATCCTTAGCTTTTTCTTGTTTTAGTAAAAAATAAATATAATTACTTTTCTTTATTAACTAACGGACGATTCCTCGAACACTTAAAAACATTAATAGATTCTTTATAGCTTTTTGTGCTGTTAATAAGGCCTGATCAGCGTGTGAATGAATAGTTCGTACGAAGGCAATTCTAGAATAGGAACTTTTCAGTTTGCTAACGTGAATCCCATCTGAAATGAGCTGACTAAATTCAGCAACGCCCTCCATGTTTTTAATCTCATCTTTATTTTGAATCGTTTCGAGTACTCCATCAAAATTAACAAATGAATACCAAATAGCGGAAGTCTTTCTTTCCTCATTCACTGAATTTAAGTGATTGACTAGCTTTTCTTTTATCGATAAACCGGCTTCTTGTTCTACTAAATAATGAATGCAATCAATCCCGATTGAATCATAAATTAATTCTGGTAATTTATCACTAGGTGGTCTTAATTGTGTTTCAATGATTTTCGGTCCATCAATTGTATAAATGATATCAGTGTGTGTAATACCATATTCAATATTTAATTTATCTAAAAATGTAAATGTATATTGTTTAATTTTATTTTCAATATGAATAGGTAAATCTGCTGGAAAAACATGTCCTATTTCAACTTTGCTATCCTGATCCACATGCTTTTCTACAATACCAATCATAAAATGCTCACCATTTTCCGAAATAACCTCAACGCTGAATTCTTGTCCAACAAGTAGTGGTTCAACCATTAATGTTGAGTAATCAAGTCGAGGTGCTGCAGCTGATTCAGAAAACCCCATTGCTTCCTCAATGTCGTCTTCAGTATAAATGACAGAAATACCAGTACTTGCTTTCCCTTTTGAAGGTTTTAAAATTAATGGATAACCAACCTTGCTAGCAAATGTTTTGATTTCCTCTACTGAGTTTACGAGTACACAAGGAGTATCTTCAAACTGTAACGCCTCTAATCTTTTTCTCATTTCATATTTATTATTTACCCAATCAATTGTGCTAGGACTATGGAATTGAATATTTAGTGCTTCTGCAATAAGGCATGCTTTATCTTGGTCCAATTCTTCAAAAGAAGAAACATGGTGTATTGGATTTATGCTATGAAGATTTTTTGCATATTCTATCCACATTTCTGGAGTTGAATCATCCTTCATTACAATAATTGAATCATGACAGTGTGCTCTATGTAAAAACGGTAACTCAGATGCCCTACAAATTACGCTAGTTCGAATAGTTGAATGTATCTCACTTAATTTAGAGGAATAATTAGATGTACCTATTATTAGTATATGTTTTGTTGCTTCGACTAAATTTTCCATTAAAAATCCTCCTTTGTAAAACAATTTAGATACTGAATATTTAGTCATATTATTCTATTTATATACGTTCCAGCTCAAAATAATATGAATATTGACGAAAAAACGATATTTTTGTAGAAAAATATACAAATAGCTCATGACTTTTATTATTAATTAGACTAAAATAGAATTAAATTTCTGTAAATTGGGGTTTTGGAGTGGAATATATGTTCGATAAAGGATCAATTATTCAATATTTTCGTCAAAAAAAAGGTCTTACACAAGAAGAACTTGGTCATGGAATCTGTTCGAAGACTCATTTAAGTAAAATTGAAAGAGGTCTTACTGAAGTTTCTGATGAAACTATTTCCCTACTTTGCGCTCGAATGGGATTTGATATCGATGAAGAAATTAAGAAGCTTAATAATGTCCAAAAACTGATAGAATCCTTGCAAAAACAGCTTATTTTTCAAGATTTAGAAAAAACTGAGGAGCTAATATTTGAAATAGAACTAGTTGATTTTGATTTTATTTTACCGTTGTTTATTAGATATAATTTATTAAAAGCCAGGTATTTGTTATTAATAAATAAAATTGAAGATAGTAAAAAAATACTATTCTCTAAAATAAATAAAACTGAAAAAATACCCCAACCTGAAGAAGATTTACTTAATCACGTACTTGGTATATATTATATTCAGACTAACGAACTACATAAATCAATAAAATTCTTAAAGAATGTGTCTTTAGAATCTTATTACAATCAAGAAATTCACTATCACCTTGCAATGGCGTATTACTATTCCGAAGCTTACATTTCAGCCTACTATCATTGTCATAAAGCTAAAGAGTTTTTTGTTAAAACAAACAACTATGAAAGAGTACTTGATACTGAATCGATTATTTTAATGTTATTAGAGGAAGAAAACCAGTTAGACTTTTCTGAAATTAATGACAGGTATGAAAATTTAATCGATATCGCTGACAAACTGAAGGATAATAATCGTAAGCACTTATTAGTACACAACTTTGCATACCAATTATATTTTAGAGGATTTTTTGAAAGATCTAGTCAAATGTATCTACTTGCAATGGAACTAAATCCTGGTTCTTTTTATAATTTAATAACCTCAAAATTCGGTTATATGAGATGTCTTTTCGATGGAAATTTAATTGAAAGACCTTCACTATTAGAACTGATTATTGAAGGTAAAAAAGAGGCAAAAAAAGCAAAATTATATCAATATGAGTATTTATTTGAGCTTTATGAATTAAAGCTTGCGGGGAATGAAGAGCAATATTTTAGTTTCTTAGAAAATACTTTACTGCCTTATTTAAATGAGATTTCTCACACTAATTACTTTAATCATTATTTAAAAGATCTAAAAGATTTTTATGTCGCACAAAAAGACGGGGAAAAAATTCTTAATTTTATTAAGAGTTATTCTATAAATTTAGTATTGGGAGATGAAAAAAAATGAAAAAACTATTAGTAGTATTTGGCTTAATTCTTATCTTATCAATCAACTTTACATCTCAAGAAACTACTTCCAATGATGTTTCTCTAAGTGAAACTTCCGGTGAATTTCAAATGATTCAATTAAGTAATAAAGTATTACCTGGAATCTAAAAAGATAAAACACGAATCAATCGATTCGTGTTTTTCTTTTTTAATAAGCCTTACCCCAATATACCATTGTTTCTGCCTTCTTACCGCAGCATACACACTCTTCGGTGATTTGTTCTTGTTCAAATGGCATACATCTTGATGTTAAGCCAGCCTCTTCTTTGATTTTTTCTTCGCATGCTAAATCTTTACACCACATTGCTTTAATGAAGCCTTGTTTTTCATCGCTTAATTGTTTTAATTCATTTAATGTTGTTGCTTTGTATGTTTTTTCTGTTCGATTATTAAGTGCCTTTTCATATAAAGATTGTTGGATTTCTTCTAATAATGTTGTAATAGTTTCTTCTAAAGAATCTAATGATACAAATATTTTTTCACGCGTATCTCTTCTTACTACAACAGCTTGATTTTTTTCGATATCTTTTGGTCCAATTTCAACTCGAACTGGGATCCCTTTCATTTCATATTCATTAAATTTCCAACCTGGCATTTTATCAGATACGTCGATTTTCACGCGTGCAACTTTAGAAATACGTTTTTGAAGCTCTTTCGCTTTTTCAATAACGCCTTCTTTATGTTGTGCGATAGGAATGACCATAACTTGTGTTGGTGCTACTTTTGGTGGTAGAACTAACCCACTGTTATCACCATGAACCATGATTAGTGCACCGATTACTCTAGTTGTCATACCCCATGATGTTTGATGAACATATTGTCGTTTAGAGTTTTTATCTGTGTATTGGATATTAAAAGCTTTTGCAAATCCATCACCAAAATTATGTGATGTACCACTTTGAAGTGCTTTTCCGTCATGCATTAAACTCTCAATTGTATAAGTTGCTTTAGCTCCAGCAAATTTCTCTTTTTCTGTTTTTTGACCTTTTATAACTGGAATTGCTAAAAAGTTTTCTAAGAAATCAGCATATACGTTTAGCATTTGGATCGTTTCTTCTTGTGCTTCCTCAGCAGTTGCATGAGCTGTATGACCTTCTTGCCATAAAAATTCAGTTGTTCTTAAGAATGGTCTTGTTGTCTTTTCCCAACGAACAACAGAACACCATTGATTATATAGTTTTGGAAGATCATTATAGCTTTCAATGACTTTCGAATAATGTTCACAAAATAATGTTTCTGAAGTTGGACGAACAGCAAGTGGCTCTGCTAATTCATCATGTCCACCATGAGTAACCCAAGCTAATTCTGGTGCGAAACCTTCTACATGGTCTGCCTCTTTTTGCAATAATGACTTTGGTATAAACATAGGCATATATACATTTTCGTGATCAGTTTGCTTAAATTGTGTATCTAATTCTTTTTGGATGTTCTCCCAAATCGCATAACCGTATGGTCTTAAAATCATACAGCCCTTTACACTTGAATAATCTACTAATTCCGCTTTTTTTACAATGTCTGTATACCATTGAGAAAAATCTAAGTCCATATCTGTAATCGCTTCTACAAATTTTTTTGTATTCATTTTTTCTACCCCTTATCAAATTTTTTATACAAAAAAGCGCCGAGAATAATCGAAAGGGACCATTCTCGGCGTTACCACCCTAATTATTATGTAGAAATATTAATGATAAGTAAGATAAATAAAAAACGCCATGAATGACCTAAAGGGACCATCCATGGCGTTACCACCCTACTTATTATGTAAATTACTACATAATCTCTTAATATCTTTAACGGGAAAACCGCTGTAGCCTACTTTAGTTCGGTACAGTGACTCCAAGGCTGGTTCAGTTCACATACTTTAGGAATTTTCACCATCCATTCCCTCTCTAAAAAAGTTGTTTAACTTACTATTCCTTTTCTAAGTCGTTTATTAATTTAAAAATATAATACGTTAAGTTATTTCATCTGTCAATGAGATGAATACCCATTTTTACATTTTTTTCTACATTTCTTTATAAATTGCTTCTTCTTTTACATTTTTTGTTCGTTTTGGCATAGGAATTTCAGATAATAACATACCACCAACGATAAATGTTCCACCAATTAAAGTATGCGAAGTTAAAGTTTCTCCACCAAATACTACTGCCGTAATAGCAGCAAATACAGGTTCTAATATGAAAATAAGCGCTGCTTTAGTCGATGATATATGTTTTTGTGCAAACATTTGAACCCAAAACGCGATACTTGTACAAAAGATTGCAGTTACGATTACCGCAAATATAAATGTAGAGTTAGTAAATAGATCTTTTGATAATGGCGCATTTGGCAGTTCGAAAATTAGTGCTGCGATTGTACTAAAAATACCAACTGTTGCTAATTGAATAGTTGTAAATGTAAGAGCATCCATTTGTTTCGTAAATTTACCTGTTAAAATGATATGAATGGCAAATGCAATTGCCCCAAAAAGTGTTAAAACATCACCAATATTCACTGACAAACGATTCCCTAATGTTAAAAAGCTTAATCCAAAAAGTGCAATGAAACAAGCAAGAACGGTCGCCCAGTTTGAGCGTTCACGATAAAATAAATATAAAAATACTGGAACTAATACAACACATAAGCCAGTAATAAACCCTGATTTAGATGATGTTGTATAAATAAGGCCAAAAGTTTGGAGTAAATAACCAGAAAATAACATAAATCCGATTCCGCTAGTTATAAGAACCTGTTTTAATGTGATAGGATTCTTATGTTTTCTTCTTAATAGAAAAGGTAATAAGATTAAAGTTGCTAGGATGAAACGAAATGCGTTAAATGTGAACGGTTCAACAAACTCAATTGCATTTTGTACTACGACAAATGTCGTCCCCCAGAGTAGTGTTACAATGATTAGTGAAATGGTAGCAATTCTTTCAATTTTCAATCTCTCATACCCCTTTTCTTTGACTCTACTTCCCCCAATTACAGAAAAAAGAGATGTGACATAACACATCTCAGTAATTATGATTTCAATTAGTCGTCTCAAATAATTATATACTCTATTTTACCATAATGTGAGGGCTTTTTGTCTTATGAAATAAATTTCGTTTGTTATATCAAAAGGTTCATTCACTTAGTCAAATTCTCACTATCTTCACATTGACTGAAATGAGTCACCTATCTATACTTAAATACAGAATAAAGAAAAAGGTGATCTTATTGGATTTTGAAATAACATTTCTATCATTTTATGTAGTAACAGTTGAAGGTAAAGGAGATCAATCTGATAAACGTTATAAACATTTTCAAACTATAGATGAGGATATGTATGAAGAAAGTGCATTAAAAGCTTTTTTAGACGGGGAGCTTGCTCGAATCGTTAATCGAAAGGTTGAACGTCATGCTAAAAATGATACAGTTCCGACTAAATTAGGACATTTTATTGTAGAAGAAAATCATTCACTAGATTCGAATCCAAACTATAATTTATTTCAAAGAATTCGTCATGCAAAAACAACTGAAGACTTTAAAGCTGCCAATGAAACATTAGTGATTAATTATGTTGATACCAGTGCAGTTCGTGGTGGAGCATTTTTAGTGTTACAAGCAAAATTAAGAAAGTATTACGATGATCCGATTGTTTTTGTATTAAAATGTGATTTTGAACCAAAAGTTGCTTCCATTTCAGATGAATCTACTTTAATTAAATCAGTAGAAATGGCGATTACAACGAAAAATATGAAATCGATTCAATATCCATATATGGAAGAATTAGGCTTATTATCTGAGAGTGAACTGAAAATTCATCAAGCATCTCACGCTCGATATTTTGAGGACTTTTTAAAGTTTGTATCATATGCTGAATCTATGCCAGAAATCGTAAAATCACAAGTTATGACAATGGTTTATGACCGAATCGATGAAGTTTTTGAAGAAGAAAGCGAAGAAAGACAACAATTTGAAGCTGCAATGGAAGTTTGGGCAGCAAGCCCAAAACGTGAAATCCAAGAGCACTTCTCTTCTGAAGAAGTGATAGAAGCGGCAGCACAAATCGTAGAACATACACCTGAAATTGAATTAGCATTTAAGGCTGATCACTTTTCAATAAAAGGAATGCTAGCAGACTTTGGAGAAAATTTACACATCGCAAAAGTAAATGGTCGCTATGTTGTCATGTTAGAAGCCGATACTCTACAATTTGAAAAAGGCTTCTCCCCTATTGAATTTTTAAAACCTGATGAAATTCATCATGTCATTGATAAGATTAAACAAAAATAAAAGAGCCTTAGGGCTCTTTTTTGAATTTAACTGAAATAAGTAGTAATTAATGAAGTCACTAAACAAACGATAAATAAATACCTCAACTTTACAGGTTTGTTATACTTACCAAGTATCTTTGACAAAATTTTTTCAAGTAAACTAAATATTATTATGAAAATAAATACAATAAAAAGAAAGTAAGAAAGATTTAAATACCATTTAGAAAACTGTCCAAATTTAATAAAATCAGATTGTAAAGATAATATCATTAAACCATACATAATTAACCAGCTGGTATCAAATCCTTTTTTATCTCTTACAAATATACTTTTAAAAAATTGCTTTACATTAGAAATAGTGCTCACCACCAAAGAGATTAATAATTCATTCATTCAATATGCGAATATAATATTAAATTCACTTTACTATTCCCATATTAAAATTACTTCCTTTCAATATGAAAAAATCAATTAGGCATTAGCCGTTTCCTTGCGCATTTTGCCTACATATTGTATTTTGTATTACCTAAAAAGGAAGGAGCGATTTTTTATATGTATCAATATCCTAATTACTATCCTTATCATCAGCAGACAGTTTATCAACAACCTCAATATAATCAATACTCGCAAGCTACTTGGGAAGATCAATATGATATAGACAGACAACCTCAGCAAATTCAAAATCTAACTAGACGTGTTAATGAATTAGAAAGACGTGTAAATCAACTGAATCAAACTGTTAATCGACTTCAACAAACTTCAGAACGTCATACATTCCGTTTAAATAGGCTAAATCAACGCTTACGTCGAGTTGAGCAAAGATTAAACATACCATTTGCTGCAAGTGAAGATGGATTTTAAAAAACTAAAAACTATAAAAAAGAGAGTGACATACTCTCTTTTTTTATGAATTTTATATTACTATACTTTTCATCAGTTTAATGACTTTATCAATGTCTTCTTTCGAAACCCAATAATGTGTTGCGAATCTCATGCTCCCATTTTCATCAGGTGCAAAGATTGTGATATCATTTTCTTTAAATATTTGTTCGATTTCTACAGGGGTTCTATTCGTTTTTTCGATTTTAAAGAATACTAAATTAATATGATTGTTTGTTGTATCAACTTTTATACCTGGAATTTCTTTTAATCCATTTGCTAAATAAAGAGCATTTTCATGATCCTCATGTAGTCTAGTCGTCATCTTCTCAAGAGCTATAATACCAGCTGCAGCTAAAAATCCAGATTGTCTCCACCCGCCGCCTAATAATTTTCTTTTTTTCTTCGCTTTTTCAATAAACTCTGTGCTTCCTGCTAATATTGACCCTACTGGAGCACATAAACCTTTCGATAAACAAAACATTACACTGTCACTATACTGGGTGATCTCTTTTACATCAGTACGTAAATATGTTGCAGCATTGAAAACTCTTGCACCATCTAAATGGATTGGTACATTTTTTTCTTTGGCAATGCTATATACTTCTTTCATATAATCGATATCAACTACTCCACCATTTGAGTATGCATTTTCTAAACAGATCAATGAAGTTTCAGGAAAATGTATATCTTCGGCACGAATGGACTGTTTTATTTTTTGAAGCTCCATCTTACCTGAAACAGTTTGAAGAGTTCGTAAATGTACACCAGCAATAATTGAAGCAGCTCCTACTTCGTGTTCAAATATATGACAGTCCTCACCAAGTATAACCTCTGTTCCACGATCGCAATGTGTAAATAACGCCAATTGATTCCCGAATGTGCCACTTGGGACGAAAAGTGCAGCCTCTTTACCAACCATAGATGCCGCTAGTTTTTCTAGTTTTTGAACAGTTGGATCATCACCATAAACATCATCTCCAACCTCTGCATTAAACATTGCCTGTCTCATTTCATCAGTAGGTTGTGAAACCGTATCACTTCTTAAATCAATTACTCGAGATTTCATCATGTTTTCTCCTAACTTATTAAATTTCAGAATTATCTAAAACGACCTGTCAGACGCATCGAAATTGTTTTCACCGTAATATTACACATTCATTTCAATACATAACATTAGAACTTATTTACGAAAAATCTAATTTTTTTTCATACTCAGCTAAACCTATACGAATCAATTTTTCAGTAACTTCTTCTATTCCTAAGTTGTGCTTTAATGCAATTTGCTTTATTTTCATTTTCATGGAATCTTCTACAAATGTTGTGACCTGTTCTTGATTACTTGAAAAGACAATTAATCCTGGTCTAGAAGATAATTTCCCATCCTGTAAACAGTTTTGTAAAATTTCAAAATCTTGCTCTATACGATTGGTTTGATATTGTAATTTAACCGGTTTTACCTCTGCGATGATTGTGTTCTCTTCTATATATATATTCATATTTTGAATGCCAATTTTTTGATAAAATGTATCAATTAGACTGAAAATAGGGGCATTAATTGATTGAGGCAAAGGAAACCGAAAAACGATATTTCCCCTTTTTGTACTATGTTTAACTTGTTTCAGTTCATAAGCTCTATAAAAGCCACGATGTATAAGTTCCTCTTTATTTAGAAATTCGCCCATGTTTGTTTTTGCTACACAATCTCCAGTTTCATTTAATTCGATGATTCTTGCTTTTTCATTCGAATCTTTTTTTATATATAATCCAAATAAACAGTATGTAAGATCCTTCGAAAAGTATGTTTTTCTAATTTGATTACTTTGAAATGTCGATTGAAGTTTATGAACTTGATCAGTCGGGATAAACGACGTAAGTCTACCTTTAATATACACCTTTTCAGATGATAATTTCCCTGATTTTATGTATTGATGGATTGTTGCTTTTGATACACCTAAATGATTAGCTGCCTCTAATACTGTTATTCCTGCTGGTCTTTCTGTTACAGATTGTAATCTATTAATCTCGTCACGATAAAATTTCATCGTTCCATCTATTTGCCAATCTTCATAAACTAGTTTCAGTTTACCATTTTTCACATAATTATATATCGTTTGCTTAGACAGACCAAGTATTTCTACAGCTTCATTCGTCGTCAAAACTTCCCTTTCGAATTGTACATTTTCAGACATGTTATGTACCTTCCTTTTATCATTTACAGCTTATTTTCTTCTATTATATCATATATATTTAACAAAATATCACTTAGTTGTTATAGGTATTTATATTACGTATATATATTTATAAATAATTAAATATACAAAGTTTTATTTAAATAGAATAATATTGTATTTTTCTATTTTAAAAGAAAAGCATATAATATAATTGATAAATAATTAAACTGTATTTCTAATTGATAAAATATTTTTAAATATATACTAATTTCTGCTTCTATATATTAACTCAGGAGGTAAATATCATGTTACCGGCTAATCCTTCCCTTAAAACTGCAGATATTACAACTACAAATAATGACTCGAACATCGTCGATCTATTGTTAGATGAAACACACCAACTAACTCTTTTACAAACAAAATTTGAAAATGAAAAACAGAACCGCTCATTTTTTGATGGTTTTTCTGATTTAGAAATGATTTATTATTACGTTCATCAACGGAAAGATATTCAAACGTCAAAGCAAAGAAAACATAGTACGAAAATGGAATACATAAGAGAATTACTCCAATTTTATAAGTACCTAAAACAAAGTGAAGATTTTATTCGTCAAGATGTAGCCAACTATCATGAAACTTCCCTTTTTAAAAATTTAAAACAAAGGCATATAGAAGCTTATCAGCAGTGGCTTTCATCCTATCAATTTGGTCAAAACAAAAAAGTATATCGAGTAACTACTCTTTCTAGAAAACTTGTTATTTTAAAAAGTTTTTTTCGATTTCTATTGAATTCAAATTACATTCAAGAAGCGCTATATACTCGTATTTTAGATGCAAAAATTACAAAAGATGATTTACCAAACCGCGATTTAGAAGAATCTGAAGTAAAGGCTTTATTGGACTTCTATAAAAGCAATATAATGAAAACTACATTAATTAAACTTTTAGCAACAACTGGAATGCGGATCCGTGAGCTTTCAGAAGCAAAATGGGGCAATGTTTCAAAAGATACAAATGGATATTGGTTACAAATAATAGGCAAAGGTAATAAAAAGCGCGAAGTTAAAATACTGAATCATGTATACCTTGATTTATGTAGATTGAGAGAACGTCGTGGCTTATCCAATCTAATTTTTAAAACAGATTACAGCCCACTTTTTCCTAATAAAACAAATCAGCATTACTCTTTTAAATATTTATCTAACTTTGTAGTTGATATGGTAAAAAGTTCGAATTTGCCATTTGTAATAGAACGTAAAGACAAAAATAATATAAGTCCGCACTTTTTCAGACATCATTATGCTTGTCGTTCAATTGAAAAAGGTGCAAGCATTTATCAAGTTAGTCGTAGCTTGGGTCATGAAAGTATTCAAACGACTGAATTATATTTAGCGAAAATGATGAATCGACATCAACATGCTAGTAATGTGTGGGATGAAGATGAATATTAAGCTTAACGTTTTTAGAATTCGTTACAGATATCAAACTGAAAGCCTAGGAAAAAATCCTAGGCTTTATTTGTGTATTCTAACGATAATTTGGTTTAATAGGGGCTTACATTATTTCTACCTTTGTGTCTTTTGTTATTCCAGCAGCATTTCCTTCATCAACATCAACATGCATTTCAAGCGCAAATTGTTCATTTACTCTAACGAGCACATTTTCAAAGATTAGACCACGATCGCCTTCTACTTTAACTTTGACAATATCTTTATCAGATACACTAAACTCTGCTGCGTCTTTCGTATGCATATGGATATGCCTAGCTGCAACAATTAAACCTTTTTCAATTGTCACTTCGCCTTTTGGGCCAACTATTTTACACCCCGCAGTATTTTCAATATCACCTGAATTTCTTAACGGTACCTTGACACCCAACTTAAATGAATCTGTAATTGACACTTCAATTTGCGTTTCATTTCTTACTGGACCTAACACTCGTACACCCGATAATGTACCTTTATTTCCAACAACATCCACTTTTTCCTCTGCAGCATATTGACCAGGCTGCGATAAGTCTTTCCAAACATTTAATTCATAGCCTTCTCCAAACAAAATATGTAAATGTTCTTTCGTTAGATGTATGTGCCTATTTGATACACCAACTGGTATTTTTTTATTTGTCATGATTACCCTCCTACTTTTTTCTTCTGGACATTCAAATTTTTTAGCTTACTTATGACAGTTTTAACCACGTAAAATATTTCTAAACATTTTCATCATTTGACCATACAGTTTACATAATATAATTATTTGTGTGTTTTTACTAACAATTTCTCTAGATTTCAGAATAGTATTTAAAGATAACAAAAAAATCACTGACCTTAAAATGAGGTGAATACATGTCTATTGCAATAAATGCTTCAACAATCCAGATTGTTCCTTGGACAAACTCTGATCTACGTTTACTTTATTTATTAAATACACCTAACATGATGAAATATCTCGGAGGACCTGAATCAAATCAACAAATTATAACTCGTCACAAACATTATCTTGAAATCGCTAAACAAAATAAGGGCCAAATTTTTACCATTGTGATCCAACCGTATCAATTGAAAGTTGGATGTGTTGCATATTGGGAAAGAGTTTGGCGAAATGAAAAAGTATATGAAATGGGATGGACTGTTCTACCTGAATATCAAGGTAAAGGAATTGCCACATTAGCAGTTGAAAAAGCTATTGCATCCCTTTCACAAAATGCAAAATATAGCTATTTACATGCTTTTCCTTCAATCCACAATTTAGCATCTAATGCTATTTGTCGTAAGCTTGACTTTTCTTTGATTGGTCAATGTGACTTTGAATATCCTCTTGGAAGTTGGATGAAAAGTAATAACTGGAGATATAAGTTGTATTAATGAATGTAATAAAAAGAAGTTAATTCAAAATGAATTAACTTCTCTTATTTATTAAAAAGATGCTTAAAATTTATAGTTTTCTTACTTTTTATAATATAATGATTTTACATGACTATTTTACATAAAAAAGCTGAACCAATAAATATTGCTCAGCTAATCCTTTATAGTGTTGTTATTCAAAATAAAATAAAGCATCGTGAGAAGTATTTGTTTGATAATAGTTCATTAATTCCTCTACTGTTATACCTCTTACTTCAGCTATATCATTAAAACTCATATCATAATGATAAGAGAGTTCATGAAGAGATAATGCAGGGTCATTTGCCAAATTTAAATAATCAGGTGTATTATTATCAAATTGTTGAGAC
>Ga0209025_1000258_pt1 | contig 124837 bp, 132 predicted proteins | sample AraplaMF_Col_mLB_FD_184256 | JGI IMG/M metagenome (GOLD analysis project Ga0209025, IMG submission 184256) | Arabidopsis root microbial communities from the University of North Carolina, USA - plate scrape MF_Col_mLB (SPAdes) (version 2) | ecosystem: Host-associated > Plants > Roots >... | reverse complement strand
ATGCTGTAACCTCACTCAATAATTTTTTGCGATCTACCTTTCCATTTGGTGTCATTGGAATAGAAGATTGATACATGAATTTACGTGGAATCATGTAGTTTGGTAATCGCTCATTGAGTTCTTTTTTGATTGCAGATGTTAATTTGAATTCTTTTTCAAATGAATGTTCTCCAGGAACAACAACCGCTAATAAATAATCGTATTTCTCACCTTTTTTAATTGGAACGATAACTGCTCCTTCTACGTAAGAACACGCACGAAGGTGATGCTCAATTTCTTCTAATTCCATTCGATAACCATGCAGCTTAATTTGGAAATCAAGACGACCATTATAGAATAGAAGACCATTTTCAACATAGCCAGCATCGCCTGTTTTATAGGCGCGCTCACCGTCAATCATAGTAAATGCTTTTTCTGTTAATTCAGGGCTTCCTAAATATCCAACGCTTACGCTTGGACCGACAATTACGATTTCACCTTTTTCACCATCAGGTGCAATCGTGCCATCTTCTTTCATAATAAGAAGGCGACAGTCTGATTTACAGTAGCCAACTGGAAGTGATTTGTATTGATCAAGCACTTCTTCTGTAACGTGAATACCTGTTACAGCGACAGTAGCTTCTGTTGGACCATACGTATTCATAATTGTAGCTTTCGGGAAACGCTCAATTAATTTTCTAGCCACTTCATTCGGTAATACTTCACCGCAGAATAAGAATGTTTTCATGTTTGGTAGCATACTCTCAGAGAAAGATGCTTCCATTAAACACATTTCTGCGAAAGATGGTGTCGAAGTCCATACTTGTATATCCGATTGCTCTAAAGAAGCAAACAAGTCTTTTGGACGTGCAATCATATCTTTATCGATTGCCCAAAGTGTACCACCTGTTACTAATGATGGGTAAATATCCATTACAGATAAATCGAATGAGAAAGGTGCTTGGTTTAAGAATACTTGCCCTGTTTGTAAGTTGAAATCTTCTACAGCCCATTTTGTAAAGCTAACAAGGCAGTTATAAGTAATCTGAACCCCTTTCGGATTACCTGTGCTTCCTGATGTGTAAATAATGTAGAAGTTCTCATCACCTTTTACCGCATGTTCAGGATTTGGAGTGTTCCCTTTATGAGTAAAGAAAATATCTTTTAAGTTGTCTTCACTTACGATGCGAACTGGCAAATCAGTTACAGTTACTTCTGCTGCCGATAAAAGCAATTTCGCACCAGAATTTTCAGCGATACGTTGTACACGATCAGCTGGGATAGATAAATCTACAGGAATGTAAGCATGTCCAGCTTTTACACATCCTAAAAAGTTAATAATCATTTCAGGTTGCATATGGCCATACACCATAATTGGTGAACGATCGTCTGGATACTCAGAAGAAATCCAATGTGCTAACGCATCAGAATCTTCCTTTAATTGTTTGTACGTAATTTTCGCATCTCGCCAAACAAAAGCGGTTTGATCAGGCGTTTCTGCAGCCCACTTTTCAATTTGTTCTAATAACTTCATAACGTTCCCACCCTAGAATTCATTGTAAATAAATGTACTTGTGTTTGTATCATGGAATCCATACAACCAAAGTAATGCAAATAAAATTGCAAGATAATAAACCGTCTTTGCAACCCATTGTGTGAGTGGTCGAGACCATATCTCTTTTAATCTTTCCATGTCTTTCCCTCTCTTAATGAAATAATAGCTCTTTGTAGGTATCATGTCCTACATTATTGTGAAAAAAACAAAATTCCACATTTTAGGTAAAAATAAGACAAAAGGCTCTTTTCTGATATTAGCACTAAATACTAAAAAAGAAAATCCCTAACTTAGCAATTATATTACATTCGGCATGAATTTGTAATGGGTTTGACATGTAAATAGAAAGTGGATTGTATGAATACATAAAAGTGGATTGTGAGAAGGCGTGAAAAATATAATATTTGTTTTTTCATGCAATCAACAAAGGCTGAGTAAACTTTAAATTTCTAGCTCTTTTTTAAAAGGAGGAAATTATCATGAATAGAGTGTGGAAGAGTCTTATTTCAGAAGAAAATATTATGAAATGGAGACGGCATTTTCATAAGTATCCGGAATTATCGTTTCATGAAAAAGAAACTTCGCAATTTATATATGATACGTTATGTTCATTTTCTTCTTTTGAAGTAACAAGGCCAACGAAATACAGTGTTTTAGCAATTAAAAGGGGTGTGGAACAAGGTAAAGTAGTTGCGATTCGAGCTGATATTGATGCTTTACCAATTCAAGAGGAGACAAGTAAATCTTATACATCTGTTCATAAAGGAAGGATGCATGCGTGTGGGCATGATGCACATGCGGCTATTTTGTTAAGTACAGCAGAGGCGCTGTCAAATATGAAGGAAGAGTTTGTAGGGGAAATTCGTCTATTCTTTCAGCATGCAGAAGAGGTATATCCTGGTGGTGCTAGGGAAATGGTTGAGGCGGGTGTGATGGACGGTGTTGATTATGTAATAGGTTTACATGTTATGTCTGGATTGGAAAGCGGGAAGATAGGAATTGTATATGGGCCGATGATGGCAGCGCCAGACGTATTTACAGTTGAAATTCACGGTAAAGGAGGGCATGCAGCGCGGCCAGAAGAAACGATAGACCCTATTGCTATTGGAGCGCAGATTATTACAAATTTACAACATATCGTATCAAGAAATACAAGTGCTTTTATGCAGAGGGTAGTTTCAGTTACGCAATTTCATGGGGGAAAGGCTGACAATATTATTCCCAATACGGCAACTTTAATGGGAACTGTGCGTTCTTTTAATAAAACGTTAAGATTGGAAGCAGAAGAGAAAATTGAACAAATCGTGAAAGGAATTACAAAAGCACATGGAGGGGATTACACATATACGTATCGTTACGGATATGATCCTGTTATTAATAATGAATATATTACAAAAGTGGTAGAAGAAAGCGCACTATATTTGTTCGGGAATGAGCGTGTTGTGAAGCTTGAACCTTCTATGGGGGGAGAAGATTTTTCAGCATATTTAAGAAAAGCACCGGGTTGCTTCATTAAATTGGGGACGAGGAATCAAGAGGATAATACTTGTTATCCGCACCATCATCCAAAATTTGATGTAGATGAATCGGCTTTAATTTATGGAGTGGAATTATTTTTAGAGGCGGCCATAAGACTACTAAAATCATAGGTGCATATAAAAAAAGGCAACTGCGCTCTATCGCAGTTGCTTTTATTTCTTTCCGTCAGAGAGGGCTGAGAAAGAACTATGCTCATTTATAGTATATGAATAGCTAACGGACAAGCTTGTACATTTTAATCATTTTTTTAAAAATAGTTATTGACTTTGATAATCAATTTCAATTAATCTAATGTTACAGTTGGAATTGATAATTATTATCAATAGAATGGATGCGACATGTTAATGAGAAAAAAATATCACCTTCTGCGAAGGGGATTAAAAAATAAAAATAAAGATGTTGATCAGCATATGGAATGGCAACGAAATGTAATTCGTTCTGAATATGTAGATGAGAAGAATAAAATGCAAACAGAAAAAGCGATACATAGTAAAGGGAGAGATTCAGTTGAGTAAGCTAGTAATGATTTATGCAAGTATGAGTGGAAATACAGAGGAAATGGCAGATCATATTGCAGGCGCCATTCGTGAAACAGAGAATGAGATTGAAGTTATTGATATTATGGATTCACCAGAAGCTTCTATATTAGAACAGTATGATGGTATTATTTTAGGCGCTTATACTTGGGGAGACGGGGATCTTCCAGACGACTTCTTAGATTTTTATGATGCAATGGATTCTATTGATTTAACTGGTAAAAAAGCAGCGGCATTCGGTTCTTGTGATTCGGCTTATCCAAAATACGGAGTAGCGGTTGATATTTTAATAGAAAAGCTGCAGGAACGCGGAGCAGCAGTTGTGTTAGAAGGACTAAAAGTAGAATTAACGCCAGAAGATGAAGATGTAGAAAAATGTTTACAGTTTGGAGCTGAATTCGTAAAACACCTTTCTTAATGGCAGAAGGGAGATGAAGAGCAATTGCATGAGAAAATCGCAATAAAAACGATGACAGATTATCATTTGTATGATTTTATGCGTTGTCCACATAAATTTTATTTCCGTCATATAAAAAGAAGAGAACCTTCTTCATTTGAATGGCAACAAATAGCACAAATGATTGTGAATCAAATTATTAATGAGTATTACACGCTACCTGCGAGCCAACAAACGAAAATTGTACTTTTAATATTAATAGAAAAGTATTGGAAAAAGGTAAGGATTAGTATGTTTGCTTCGAAGACGGAGTACTATATTGTATTAGCAAAGCTAACTGATCACTTATTACAGTTTGTTGAAAGAGATGATAGTCAGACGCCACCATTGTTTTTGTATGAGAAGTTTCAAACATATATGGAAGAGTTAGGTGTCCACATGTCATTGACATTTGAAGTTGGTGAGTGGAGTACAGAGTCATTTGTAATTAAAAAATATGTTATTGATGCGGATGAGGAAATGCTAGCTCTTTGTCAGAAGTTAATGACAGTATTCAGTTATAAAGCTTTCGGCATTCTTCCAGGGAAAATTGAAATTATTAATTTAATAGAAGGAACTAAGTATGAATACATTCCGAAACAGGAAGATATTATAACTGGAATGGATGATTTATTTAGAATGAAAGAAATGTTACAGCAACCTGAGCACTATACAGAGCGTCATTTTCGTTCAGAGTGTACGAGTTGTGCTTTTCGTAGTGAATGCCAGGGGGAAGAAGTAAAGGAAGAAGCGAAGCAGAAGGAAAATATCGTACATTAAAGGATGCAAATTTGCATCCTTTTTGTTATTGACATGAAAAGCTTTTCATCATTTACGGTATATTTGCAGCAGATTTTAATGCGGGCTAATAATCAGTGGGGGATGCCCCCGCTGATTAAAGTTTCACTTTATAAGAGGAGGAATAATCAATGAAAGATGAAACGAAAGTATTTCAATGGTTAAAAGAACAAAATGCTCCTTTTGGAATTCAACTGCAAATTTTACAGGCATTTCAATTGTACAAAGTTATTGTTGAAATGGATAAAAAGTTAATGATGTATGAGGAGAAAGAATATAGGGAGAGAATTTAATCTCGTCCCTGTAATATCGCTTTTAGCTGTTCTGTATCTGCTATGAATTTAAGCGCATTCTTTGTTTCAAAGTTATAAATAATATTATGTAGTAAAGGGCTGTATTGATAAAAACTAGTGATACGGTGAATGAGTAATGGATCGTGGTGAGAAATAATTGTACTGTATTGTTCGTATACAGATGTAGTAAATTCACGTCCGAAATCATAATAGAGCCCGGCAAAATCAAAGGCAGGATCTCCAATTTGAGCATCACCAAAATCGATAATCCCTGAAATACTCTTGCTCTGCTTATTAAATAAAATGTGATGATGTGTAAAATCGGCGTGAATAATTGTATTTTGAAAAGTGGATGTAGCTATACAGGCAAAGAAATTTTCGAATAAATGATGTAAGGCTGATTTCTGTAATGAAGTAAACATGTTAGTAAGATACTGATTTAATTTTGTTTGTAGCTCTTTCCAGTAGGTAATTGTTTTTTCAATTGGAAATCCTAACGTTGTAACTTGTTTTACAGGAATATTATGTAGTGCCACAAGGAAAGTAGCTAATTGTGTAATGATTGCTTTCAATTCTTTTTTCTCTAGTGTGGTAACTATTTCTTTTTGTAACGGTTCACCATGAATGAGAGTATAGTAACTACAAAGCGGAATAGTATCAGTATCCTTTTTATATAATAGGTGATACTTTGGAACCTCAATTTCTTGTAGCGAATGAGAGAGAAGTGTGCATAGTTTTTTTTCTAACGGAATTCGTTTAGCATATTCCTATTTTCGTGGAAAACGAAACAGTAGGTCGTCATTAATTATAACCGCTATATTATCCCATCCTTCTTCATTTTGTTTATATGAATGTATAGAAAGATTAGGCAGAGCCTGTTTTATATACTGTTTGTAAGAGTCCATAATCGTTCCTCGTTTCTAAGTGAAAATTCTGATATTCCATTTTATAATATCAGAATTTTCATTCTATATGTTAATATGTAACTAACATTATGAATAGGGATGGGGTGTATGGTGAAGAAAAGAATAGTAATCATTTCTATATGTATCGCTTTTGGTTTGTTTTGGTCATATAAAGAGGCGGTTTTCGCTACCTTTAAATCGATAGATCAGTACGAGTTAAATAAGGAATTAAAGAATAAAAGTATAGAAACTTTAACTCATAAAGAAATGAAACAGGTAGGAGAGCACTTTGTGACAGCACAATTATCAGTGTTTGAGTTTCATAATAAAGAAGATGTGAAGCGAAAAGGCGAAGAGATATTTGTAAGTAGGGGATATGAACAATTAATACAAAATTATTATCCAAATCGTTTTCGAGATTTAGAGTATAAATTTACAAACGAGGAGATACGTGAAGTGACGGATGAGAGTTTTCTCTATCATGCTGTAGCGTATGTTGCGGGTACTGAAAATGGTAAGAGAAGTGAAATGAAAGTAAATTATGACGTGAAAGTTGTAAAGGTTAATAATATATTTAGGGTGCTCGAACAAAAGCAGTACGTACAATAAAGTGAAACTTTAATCAGTAAGGTGTTCACTCTTACTGTCCACAAATAGCGGGATAAAAAGCCCCCTCGAGGAGTAGAGGGGGTTAAAGATTTTCATTTTGTTGACCAAGTTCTTTTTGAGCAATGTATACATTTCCTTGCTCCACTTGTTTCTGTGTATAAACAGAATCGCCTACATATCCTTTTTCCGTTTTCACAGTTCTTTTTGAGTGATTTGAATCTTGTTTCTTCATATAATATGTCACCTTTCCTTAAAAATAGACGAAAATAATGAGTACGAGTAATACAGCAGCGAAAATAGTAATACCCATTAAAAACGAAGCGTTTTTATATTTAGGTGGTTTATGTATATCTTGCTGGTATCCAGGTGAGATTTCAGGGGCGAATTCTTCATCGAATGATTGATCTGTTTCTTTTTCGTCCATATGATATGTATCCACCTTTCTTTTTCATTATGTTATACGTTACAAGAAAAAATATGCATAAAGAAAACAGCCGCTCTAGCGTTAGCGGCTGTTTTGTGTTGTATATTTTCTTTGAACTTGGAAGAGACGGATTAGAAGGAAGCTAGCACCAAATGCTAGACCGATAATAAGACCAATCCAATATCCTTTTGCTGCCCAGTCAGTGTACGTTGCTAATATGTAACCGAGAGGGAGACCGATTACCCAATAAGCGACTAATGTCATAATTAACGCAACATTTACGTCTTTGTAACCACGTAGTGCTCCTTGTACAGGAGTTGCAATTGCATCTGAAATTTGAAATAAAATCGCAAATATAAGGAACTCTTTTGCTAAATGGTGAACATTTGCATCTGTCGTATAAATAGATGCAATTTCATCATCAAAGAAATAAAGAAGAATCGAATAGAAAAGAGCGAAAGCAAGGGCTAATCCAATGCCGATAAATCCATATTGTTTTGCGTTATCATATCGTTTTGCTCCAACTTCAAATCCAACTGCTATCGTCATTGCCATTGCTAAACTTAAAGGAGTCATATATAACAAGGAAGCGAAGTTCATAGCTGCTTGATGCGCTGCAATTGTTGTCGTACTAAAGTTACTCATCATTAGTGTAACTGCAGCGAAAATACTCGTTTCAAAAAAGATAGCAAATCCGATAGGGACGCCAAGTTTTAAAAATGATTTCCAACTCGAAAGAGAAGGACGATATAACTGTTTAAAAATATTAAAAGATGCGAATGGCTCTTTCGTACGAATAATAATGACGGTAATAATTAAAATGCACCAATAGGTTGCTGCAGAAGCAATTGCTGCACCGACACCACCGAGTTTAGGGAAACCAAAGTTCCCAAAAATTAATACATAATTTAATACTACGTTAATCGGTAATGATAGTAATGTAATGATCATCGTTGTTCGAGTTTTTCCTAATGCATCAATAAATCCACGCAAAACAGTATAAGTAAATAATGGGATAACTCCAATCGCGATAATACTTAAAAATTGTGCTGCAATACGTTCAACAGGTTCTTCTAATCGCATGCCATTTAAAATAGGTGGAACAACGAAGAAGCCAATAAGGATAACAACGAAGCTAGCGCAAACTGCTAAATAAACTGCTTGTATGACAACGTGAGGAACATCCTCTTTTTTCTTGGATCCAATGAGTTGGGCAACAATAGGAGTAGTAGCCATTAAAACCCCTGTTAATCCTGTACTAACTGGGAGCCATATACTCGTTCCGATAGCCACACCTGCTAAATCAATTGGACTGGCATGTCCGGACATTGTCGTATCAAAAAAGCTCATTGCAAATAATGACATTTGGGTTACGAAAATCGGGAAGAATAGTAATACAAAGTGTTTTAGCTTTTGTGAGAATGAAGTAGTTTCTTTCATAAAATCCCCTTTCCGATAAAAAAACAATCCTTCCTATCATACAATTTAATCAAAAAATAAAAAAGAAATACGCACCAGTATATATAAAAGCAATAAAAAAAGGATGCACATTGAAAAGGGATAAGGTATTATGATAAGGTGTGAAAAAATTACATATTCGTTATTAAGGAGGCACTACTCGTGGCTGATTGGTTAATTGGAATAATCATGGGTGCTGTTGAAGGTTTAACAGAATTTTTACCAGTTTCATCAACAGGACATATGATTTTAACAGGTCATTTACTTGGATTTGACGACGAGAGAGCGAAAGTTTTCGAAGTTGTTATTCAATTGGGATCGATTTTAGCAGTTGTTGTTATATTTTGGAAGCGTTTATGGTCTTTAGTTGGCATAGGTAAAGTAACAGACGGACCGTCGTTGAATTTATTACATATTATTATTGGGATGATTCCTGCTGGCATACTTGGCGTATTATTCCATAGTACAATTAAAAAAGTTTTATTTGGTCCAGGACCAGTTGTCATTAGCTTAGTAGCTGGTGGTATTTTAATGATTGTTGCTGAGAAATTTTCAAAACCAAGTACAGCAAGAACGTTAGATGAAATCACATATAAACAAGCATTTACAATTGGAATGTTCCAATGTTTAGCGCTTTGGCCAGGGTTCTCTCGTTCTGGATCAACAATAAGTGGTGGTTTATTAGCTCGCGTGTCTCATACAGCAGCAGCTGAATATACGTTCATTTTAGCAGTTCCAATGATGGTGGCTGCAAGTGGTTTAGATTTAATTAAAAGTTGGGATATATTAAGTACGGCTGATATACCGTTATTTGCAACAGGATTTATTACAGCATTTGTTGTTGCGATGTTTGCAATTGTTTCATTCTTAAAATTATTAGCACGTGTAAAACTAACACCGTTTGCTTACTATCGTTTCATTTTAGCTGCGGTATTCTATTTCTTCTTCATTATGTAAGAAGAAATCACCAGAAATACCCTATAGATTAGACGCTTGAAAAAGTCTACTCTATAGGGTATTTCTTTTATAGCAGGAGAAAATAAAGTTTTTGCTCTCATTTACTTGTATTTCACTATGTAAAATATGACATAATGATTTTGTTACATTAATATAGAGAAAATTTATAGGGTATTTGAGAGGAGCAGTTTAGTGAGTTTTGCAATAGAGATAGTAATTCCGGCACCAATTGATGTTGTGTTTGATTATGTACATAATGACGAGAAAATACTAGAATGGAGTACCTTTATGGTAGAAAATAGGTATCCTTCAAATATAGATGTTGAAAAACCTCGTGAAGGTGATAAATATATATCTGTGCAAAAAATGGGGAAGAAAATATATGAATTTGAGGCGGAAATTTTAGAGTATGATGAACCGTATATCGTATCAGTTGGATGTGAAATGAAACAAGGTTATACTGCTGCAACTTATATGTTAGAAGAGGATGAAGAAGGTACATCGCTTACTTTAATCGTAGAATTTGAACCGAAGAACTTTATATATAAGATTATGTACAAGTTGACTGGCTGGATGACGCGTGCGGTATATATGGGTGAGATGGAGCGTTTAGCAGAGTGCGTAGATGTTGCATATTCTCAGAAAAAAAGATTAGGATTTTGCAAAAAAAACTGCCGATTTCGGCAGTTTTTTTATTTTACTATTTTTTCAATCATACTTTCCATTACATGTTCCCAAAGAGAAGTATCATCAGCTAATGTAGCACGGAAATTAGCATACATTTCTTTCTGTTTTTCTTCAAATGTTGGATCTTCTTTTTCAGGCAATGTAGCGCGCATTGAAGTTACTAATTCTTGTACTTTTGGAGCGCGTGGTCCAAAGACAGCTTGTTCATTTCCGTCTTTATCAATGAAAATAAAGATTGGAATTGCACGTGCTGTTCCATTTGTTAAGTATTGATCCATTAATTCTAAGTTTTCATCACGAATTAATAAGCTCATATCAATATTTGCAACTTCAGAAATTCGTTTCATAACAGGTACGCATAAAAGAGCATCTCCGCACCAGTCGGCTGTTAATACGATAACACGCCAGCCATCATTTTGGCGTTCTTCTAAAACTGGGAGTAATTCATTTGGAATTAAAAAGTTATTGTAAATATGTAATAGCTCATATTGGTTTACTTTCATTTCATTTACATATGTATCAAAGGACATACCTTTATCAGCCCATTGTTGTAAGTTCATAATTAACACCTCTTTAGTATGATTTGCTTTTATTGTACCAATTTTTATATAGAAAAGCTTGTATTCTTACTCTTTCTTATCACTAAATAATATATTTAGTGTGTAAAGGAATAGTGCGACACATAGTTCAGCTATGTTGGACATTTGTACGCTCTCTATCCAGTCGTCGGCAGTATGAATGACGAACCAATCTAGTGTAATTTCAATAATGGAGAGAAGAGCAATTGAGACCAATTTGGCATACTTGTCATCATTGGCTGTAGGAGCGATTTAAAGAAAATGAATATAAAATATGTAATACCATCTAATAAAAGAATAAGTAAAAAAAAGAGTAGTATAGCTGTTCGTGATGAGTATTCTATACCCGTAATTTGAAAGATTCCTACATATACAAAAAATATAAATGTAAATGTAAATGTAAAAAATGTAATGAGAATAAAAACAACAAAACTAATAACGATAGTCCTATCTTTTAGACTGAGATTAGAAAATTTGTCTTCCTCACTCACTACCTCAACTCCTTTTTCTGGAAAATCAAGTTCATTGTATCACGAAATGCATATTAAAAAGCTACGAATTATGGGAAAATAAGGTGACAAAAAGTAAGATTTCATGTAAAATTATTAATAAGGTTTTTATTTAACTAAATGAAATAAAAGGGGCTGTCAAAGTTGTCTCAAAATAGAGAACAATTAATGGAAGAACTATCGACAAATGTTTTTGCGATGTTTCGCACGTTGCGTAATGACATTGGAAAAATATTTGGTGGTTACATACCGTGGAATGAGTTCATCGTCCTTAGAATATTGAATCGTACAAATAAAGAAATGGTATCACGTGTCGCTAATGAGTTAAATGTGTCGAATAGTCATATTACAGCTGTTACAGAAAAATTAATTAATAAAGGTTTCGTAACCCGTTCACGTTCTACATCAGATCGCCGAGTTGTATATTTAGAGATTACAGAACAAGGGAAAGATTTAGTTGCGAAAATGGAAGAGGCGAAAAAACGATACTTACAAGAAAGATTTTCCGCACTTTCAGAAGATGAAATGAATGTAATGATTTCTATTTCCCAAAAACTTATTTAATTAATTACAAACGAGAAAACGTTTACCTAGTGGAAAAGAAGACCTTCCTTATATGTGGAAGGTCTTCTTTCTTGTGTAATAGCTTATAAAAATAAAATGTGTATGAAAAAAGATAGAGCGCCATACTACTAATAATGGAAGGAGGGAGAAATATGACGAATCGTAATGGTAGTAAAGGAAGCGCGAATCAAGGTTCACCAAAATCAGGAAAGTTTAATCAGGAATTTAGTACTGAATTCGAAACTGGTAACGATAATAAAGGGAAAGAATATCGTTCAAAAAAAGGAAGTAAATCAAAAAAGGAGTGAATCATTTCACTCCTTTTTTGATTTAAGATGCTGCCGATTGATCTGTATTATATTTTTCTTCTGATTTTGCGACAATCATTGCGCAAATTGCATCACCGGAAATATTTACAGCTGTTCTAGACATATCTAGGATGCGATCAATACCGATAATTAAAGCAATACCTTCTACTGGTAGGTTTACTTGATTTAAAACCATCGTAAGCATTACAAGTCCAACACCTGGTACACCAGCAGTGCCAATACTAGCTAGTACGGCAGTTAATACGACCATGGCTAATTGTGCTAATGTAAGTTCAACTCCGTACACTTGAGCGATAAATACAGTTGCCACACCTTGCATAATGGCAGTGCCATCCATATTAATCGTTGCACCTAGTGGTTGTACAAAGGAGCTTATCGCTTTTGGAACTCCAAGTTTTTCTTGTGCCGTTTTCATTGCGAATGGAAGAGATGCATTAGAGCTAGATGTACTAAATCCAATTGCCATTACTGGTCCGAAATGTTTAAAGAAACGAATAATACTTTCTTTTGCTAATATCTTTAATAAGCCGCCATATATGAAGACACCGTGAATAATGAGTACTAACATAACGACTATCATATACTTGAACATCGCAGCGACGCCTGCAAGCCCCATTTTACCAACGGATGAAGCAAGCAAACCAAATGTTCCAATTGGGGCTAATTTCATAACGAGATTAACAAGATACATCATTAATTCGTTGCCCTGTTCAAGTAATGAATGGATACTTTGAACTCGTTTTCCTAAAACAGCTAAACCGAGTCCGATTAATGCAGCAAAGGCAATAATTTGTAACATGTTACCATCAGCCATGGCTTTAGCTGGATTATCTGGCACAATATTCAGCAATGTATCGACGAAAGATGTTTCAGTTTTTGCACCTTCATACGTAAGCCCGTCTGTTTTAAAGTTACCGCCAGTTCCTGGTTTGATGATAAGTGCAAATGTCACTGCAATAGAGATAGCAACTGCTGTTGTGACGAGAAAGAATGAAATTGATTTTAAACCGATTCTTCCAAGTTGTTTCGGATCTCCAAGACCAGCAGCCCCTAGTACGATGGAAATGAATACAACAGGAACAACTAGCATTTTAATGAGTCGAATAAACAGTTGGCCAATTGGGTTAAACACATATTGATTTAAAGGTTCAAAAATAGATGGTGCAGCTAAATTTAAAGTGAGTCCAACAATTAGACCAAGAAACAATGCAAGTAAGATCGCTTTTGTTTGCTTCAATAAAATCCCCCCTTGTTTTTGTACAATTACTTTCTAAATGAATTGTACCGAAAAAATCCCTGTTTTGACAATATTTTCTGAAAAATTCGCAAGGTTTTATTTGTTTTTATATGAATAGTCTGATTTTTCTGTAGTTTATAGAAAGAATAAATTTCAGAAAATAAAATAGACCATCACATAGGATGGTCAAAGGAAGGGGACAATTTATGTCAATTTAATTAGGGATGGAAGCTATTCAGAGACACTGGGGAATGTCTTAAATTAGGGAGGAACAGCTTCGATACATATACTATAAAAGATAGATGTGACCCTCGTGTGAACATAGAGTGAAAGAGAGAGGGAGTTTAAAAAAGGATAGAAAGACAAAAAAATAAGACCATCGTATAAAAGATGGTCAAAGGAAGGGGACAATTTATGTCAATTTAATTAGGGATGGAAGCTATTCAAAGACACTGGGGAATGTCTTAAATTAGGGAGGAACAGCTTCGATACATATACTATAAAAGATAGATGTGACCTTCGTGTGAACATAGAGTGAAAGAGAGAGGGAGTTTAAAAAAGGATAGAAAGACAAAAAAATAAGACCATCGTATAAAAGATGGTCAAAGGAAGGGGACAATTTATGTCAATTTAATTAGGGATGGAAGCTATTCAAAGACACTGGGGAATGTCTTAAATTAGGGAGGAACAGCTTCGATACATATACTATAAAAGATAGATGTGACCCCCATGTGAACATAGAGTGAAAGGTATGGGGATTTGAAAAATAGTACATATAAAATTATTGTTGCAAGAGTTGTAGAGTTAAGAGAAAGATAATAGAAAGTTTTTCTGTCATAAAATGAAGTAAAGTTCGAATATAAATAAAAGTTGAAATCTATGAAAAAAAGGATTATGCTCAACTATGTTATGAGAATATAAGGTTTATCCCGCTACTTGTAGGTTCTTAAAAACCTGTATTTATGAGAGGATAGAAGCTTCACTTAATAAAGGGAGTTAGTGATATGAAAGTAACAAAAAGACAAAGTTTGTATAATCGTTTTATACAATTAAACCCACCACAAATATTAGCATTAGGTTTTTTCTGCTTAATTGTGGCCGGAGGTTTGTTATTAAAGTTACCATTCGCAACGAAAGTACATATTAGTTGGGTAGATGCTTTTTTTACAGCAACGTCGGCAGCGACTGTAACGGGTTTAGGAGTAGTAGATACTGCAAGTACGTTTACGATGTTTGGTGAAATTGTTATTATGTTTCTAATTCAAACAGGTGGTTTAGGTCTTATGACAATTGCCATTTTAATTGTTTGGGTACTAGGTAAAAAAATTGGCTTACGCCATCGATTATTAATTGGAGAAGCATTTAATCAAACAAATATAGGTGGTCTTGTAAAATTAGTAAAACGTGTCTTTATTTTTTCTATTTGTATTGAATTCATTGGAGTCATCTTTTTATCGTTTCGCTTTATTCCAGAGTTTGGTTTTGGGAAAGGTTTATACTATAGTATTTTCCATGTAATTGCTTCCTATAATAATGCGGGGTTTGCTCTTTGGCCAGATAATTTAACAAGGTATGTAGGAGACCCTATTATTAATATTGGAATTTGTTCCTTAATTGTAATAGGAGGACTCGGTTTTACCGTATTAATTGATATATGGTATAGTCGTAGTTTTCGAAAATTATCACTTCACTCAAAAATAATGATTATTGGAACAGTAGCGCTAAATGTTATAGCAATGATTGTGATTTTTGTATTGGAATATAATAATGTGAAGACGTTAGGGAATTTATCTTTAAATGAAAAGTTATGGGCGTCTTTCTTTCAAGGTATTACACCTCGTACAGCTGGTTTTAATACAGTTGACTATGGAGGGATGGAAGAATCATCTATATTATTTACGATGGTTTTAATGTTTATCGGTGCAGGAAGTGTATCAACGGGTGGAGGTATTAAATTAACGACGTTTGTTATTTTAATTACATCTGTCCTTTCTTTCTTTAGAAAGAAGGAGGAAATTGTTTTATTTCAGCGTACAATTAAAATGTCGACAGTAACGAGAGCGTTAGCAATTGTCGTTGCCAGTCAAATACTTATTTTTACAGCAGTATTTGTATTAATGCTTACAGAAGACTTTAGCTTTATTCAGCTACTATTTGAGACAATTTCAGCATTTGGCACAGTTGGATTAACGATGGGGATTACTGCGAAGCTATCAGCATTTGGAAAATGTATTATTATGTTTGTTATGTTTTGTGGATTAATTGGACCGCTAACACTTGTGTTTTCTTTAGCACGCCCAGCAAAACAAAAAATAAAATATCCATCAGAAGATGTATTTACAGGATAAGGTATCTCGCATAAAGCGAGATACCTTTTTCTTTTTAAAAAAGGGAGAACAATAAACCGATAAGTGCTACACGGAATAAAATCGCGATGAGTGCAGCAATTCCACCAACAATGGCAGCGATACCACCAGTTACAGTAGCTCCGCGATTATAAGCGTAAATTCCTAGTAACACAGAAACAAGACCAAATAGTGTTGGGAAGGTGAAGAGTGATAATATAGATAAGGCAAGAGCGATAAAACCGGCAGTTGATCCAGCGGCAGACGATCTTACATCATCTTTATCTTCTTTCTTATCGTAATCATAATCAATGCGCTGTGGTGCAACTTCAGCTGCATATTCTTCTTTATAGTCACTATAATCACTATCTATTCTATCTCTTTTTTTGTAATCATCAAATTTCTCAGTCAAAGTCATGACTCCTTTCATAACAAGGTTCAATAGTAGTATGTATCTCTTTTTCTTTTTTATCCGAGGATAGGCAGGGAGTAATATCCATGTAGAAGAAAATTGTTTTTTTGAAATAGGAAAAGTTAGTATGACTTCCTCTATTTTGGAAAGTATAAAAAGGAATAATGAGGAAAGGGTGCAGTACATAATGGAACATCCAATTGAAAATTTAATGAAAACAGCAATGACAAATTTAAAAGAGATGGTAGATGTAAATACGATTGTTGGAAGTCCGGTTTCGACAGCTGACGGAAATGTAGTATTAACAGTATCTCAAGTGGCGTTTGGTTTTGGAGCTGGTGGAAGTGACTTTAAAGGGGATTTCATTACTGAAAAACATAATGGTGGACAAGGTCAGCATAAAGAGAATAAGCCAGGGCATCCATTTGGAGGCGGAAGTGGGGCTGGGGTTTCCATTAGTCCCGTTGCTTTTTTAGTAGTTGGTTCTAACGGAGTACAAGTATTGCATCTTAACAGTAGTACACATTTAATTGAAAAAGCTTTAAACACTGTACCAAGTACTGTAGATAAATTTGTGAATGGTCGTCAAAAGTGAACTTGCAATTTTTAGGAATTGTGATATATTAGAAAAAGTGCGCTTTAGGATGATCGGAATAATTGAAATGTAAATATATAATAAGATGTGTGGAATAAGGGAGAGGAATGTATGATTAATATTAAAAACTTAGTAGTTGGCTTATTTATGTTAGTAAGCGGCTTTGTTGTATATGTAATAAAAGAAAAAGCTCCATTCTAAAACAGACAAACCGTTACTGTCTGTTTTTAATTTGTAAAAAATATTGACAAGTTACTGTATTGGTGTTAAAATTTTAATTCGTGTCTCGGTTACAGCTAGTGTAAAGTAAATATCTCTTATGAATACAATACGAAAAGTTTGCGAAAGATCGGGTAATTTTATCAACAACTTTTGTGAACAAACCCTATAAATTGTATTTGTAAGCCATATATGTATACTAGTGAATCAAGGAGCGGTCATTGGAACCGTAATGATGAGAGAGAGGTAGGGCTTTCATCCAGTATATGTTACTTTCCCGTTAGGTGAATATAAAAAAGAGGACTCCATTTTTAAAAGGAGTCCTCTTTCTTTTGTGTGTTATACCATAATGAGAAATGACTTTTAAATACGGTTCTCAACTTGCTGACAAATTTCATCTGTTGTTAAACCATGAGCTGTAATTATCGATCCTTTTATTGATGTATCTGCAATCCCCATCACATTAGAATCTTGCCCAGTTACAACACAACAATCGCAGCCTTGTGCATCATTTTCTGAGTTAAGTGTAACGACTTCATGTCCTTGTTGCTGAAGAGCTTGTTGAACATCTGTTAATGAGTTTTCAACGCCAATTCTAGCCATAATTCTCACCTCCTACCATCTAGTTGCTAGTATGCTCAAGTCTATAGCATATATTTATGAAAAGATGGTAGGAAGCATATATTTGTTTAGTCGTTATAAACACCAGTAAGCATTTGACTAACGAATTGATCGTTTAATGTATCCTGTGCGGAAGAAGGATTAGATTGAATATCGATTGAAGCGATAAAATTATTATGTTCTTTGTTATTCGGTTCTACCTCTACATAATTATCGAATTTACAAAAACCTTTCGTATCCATTAGATCAAATAGTTGTAGCATTTCAACTACCTCTTGTCTCGTTCCTTTAATTTGTACACACGCCATATTTATTTCCTCCTTCATTTTGACAAATTGTTTTTTAAAAATAGGATTATGATTTCGAAATGAAAAATATGAATGTTATTTTTACACAGCACTAATTTTTTTATTTTCCCCCTTTTTCAGCAAAAGTCGTTATATATTCCCGAATTTATAAAATCGGACGTCCGTTTATTGAATACAATAGATTCGTACCTCTTAGAGAAAATCCTTCTTTTAAACAAATATTTTTTTTAGTGGAAATTGGCGAAAAAAATTTTTTGACTTTTTGTAAACGTTAACAATGTTGTTAAATCAATATGATTAAAGATGTACGTACGATTAAAAATTAAAAATTTTCTAAAAATTCACTTGATTTATTTAGAAAGGAGAGTAAACTAGGAAACAATAAAAAATTCATAGAACATAGGAGGCGCTTTCCAGTGAACGAACAATGGATTTTCTTAAATGGAGAATTTGTTCCAAAAGACGAAGCAAAAGTTTCAGTATATGATCATGGCTATTTATATGGCGATGGAGTGTTTGAAGGCATTAGAGTTTATAGCGGTAATGTTTTCCGTTTGAGAGAGCATCTTGTCCGGTTATATGAATCAGCGAAATCCATCATGTTAGAAATTCCATATTCGTTAGATGAAGTAACGAATATTGTTGTTGAGACGATTCGAAAAAATAAATTATCTAATGGATACATTCGCCTTGTTGTATCGAGAGGAGCAGGAAATCTTGGGTTAGATCCTGATTCTTGTAAGACACCGAATGTAGTAGTAATTGCAGAACAACTATCTTTATTCCCACAAGAATATTATGAAAAGGGGATTCCAGTTGTAACAGTTGCAACGCGCCGAAATCGACCAGATGTTTTATCACCTCAAGTAAAATCTTTAAATTATTTAAACAATATTTTAGTTCGTATTGAAGCGAAATTAGCTGGAGTACAAGAAGCACTTATGTTAAATGATCAAGGATACGTAGCTGAAGGTTCAGGAGATAACGTATTTATTGTAAAAGGAAATAAATTAATTACACCACCAAGTTCTGCTGGAGCGTTAGAAGGTATTACACGAAACGCAATTTTAGAAATCGGCGAAAAACTTGGGTATGACGTAAGAGAAGAGTTATTTACAAGACACGATGTATATGTAGCTGATGAAGTATTTTTAACAGGAACAGCTGCTGAAGTTATTGCTGTTACGACAGTAGATGGTAGGACGATTGGTTTAGGAAAAACGGGACTACATACGAATCGTTTACTAGAAGAATTCCGTAAATTAGTTGTAGAAGATGGAGAGAAAATTTACGAAGAAAATAAAGTTGGATAATAACTCTTTATGAAATGAGAAAGCGTTGATAGGGAGGAGTAGTTGATTGTGAAGCCTCACAGAGAGTCGGTGGTTGCTGGAAACCGATGGTTCACGTCGACGAACATCGCCCTTGAGTGCTAAGCTGAAGCATTTGGTTAGGCTTAGACGGTAGCTCCGTTATTAGCTAGACTCATTTATGGGTCACTGAGGCAAGAGTATTCTTGCGAAGAAGGGTGGTACCGCGAAATCTTTCGTCCCTTCAGCACATAGCTGGAGTGTGGACGTAGGATTTTTTTTATTTATAAATTTTTTTAAAAAGGGGGCTTATAAGAACAATGTCTTCAAAAACGGAAGAGAAACTGGCAACTGGTGCACAGCTATTGTTAGAAGCGCTAGAAAAGGAAGGCGTAGAAGTGATTTTCGGTTATCCGGGTGGTGCCGTTTTACCTCTTTATGATGCGCTTTATGACTGTGAAATTCCGCATATTTTAACAAGGCATGAGCAAGGGGCCATTCATGCAGCTGAAGGGTATGCCAGAATTACTGGAAATCCAGGGGTTGTAATTGCAACAAGCGGGCCTGGTGCTACAAATGTTATTACTGGTCTAGCTGATGCGATGATTGATTCATTGCCACTTGTTGTATTTACAGGGCAAGTAGCAACAACGTTAATTGGAAGTGATGCTTTCCAAGAAGCGGATATTATGGGGCTTACGATGCCAGTAACAAAACATAATTATCAAGTGCGAAAGGCCTCGGATTTACCTCGAATTATTAAAGAAGCATTTCATATCGCTAGAACTGGAAGACCAGGTCCAGTCGTAATTGATCTTCCGAAAGATATGGTAGTAGAACAAGGGGAACGATGTAGTGACGTGCAAATGGATTTACCAGGGTACAACCCTAATTATGAACCGAATCTACTCCAAATAAACAAATTATTACAAGCAATTGAGATTTCAAAAAAACCGTTAATTTTAGCTGGAGCAGGTGTATTGCATGCGAAAGCTTCGAAAGAATTAACAAGTTTTGCTCGTAAATATGAAATTCCTGTTGTGCATACGTTACTTGGTCTTGGTGGTTTTCCGCCAGATGATGGACTATTTCTAGGGATGGGAGGAATGCATGGTTCTTACACAGCCAATATGGCGCTATATGAATGCGACTTACTGATCAATATTGGTGCGAGATTTGATGATCGTCTTACTGGGAATTTAGCTTATTTTGCTAAAGAGGCGACTGTTGCACATATCGATATTGATCCAGCAGAAATTGGAAAAAATGTGCCGACTGAAATTCCTATTGTTGCAAGTGCTAAGCGAGCTTTGAAAGTATTACTTCAATCAGAAGGGAAGAAAGAAAATCATCATGATTGGCTCATTTTATTAAAGGGTAGAAAAGAAAAATATCCACTCTCTTACAAACGAAATTCTGAAAGTATTAAACCTCAATACGCAATTGATATGTTATATGAACTTACGAAAGGAGAAGCGATTGTAACAACAGATGTTGGGCAACATCAAATGTGGGCCGCACAATATTATCCGCTGAAAAATCCAGATAAATGGGTAACTTCAGGTGGATTAGGAACGATGGGCTTCGGATTTCCAGCAGCAATTGGGGCGCAAATTGCAAAGCCTGAGGAACTAGTTATTGCAATTGTCGGTGACGCTGGATTTCAAATGACCCTGCAAGAATTAAGTGTCTTAAAAGAACATTCCTTACCTGTTAAAGTTTTTATTTTAAATAATGAAGCTTTAGGAATGGTAAGACAATGGCAAGATGAATTTTATAATCAAAGATACTCGCACTCTTTACTGTCGTGTCAACCAGATTTCGTCGCTCTTGCGAATGCGTATGGCATAAAAGGAGTTCGCATAGATGATCCACTTCTTGCAAAGAAGCAAATACAGCATGCGATTGAATTACAAGAACCGGTCGTAATTGATTGCCGTGTACTTCAATCAGAAAAGGTAATGCCGATGGTTGCGCCAGGGAAAGGTGTTCACCAAATGGAGGGAGTGGAAAAAAGGTGAAGAGAATTGTTACAGCGACAGTTCGAAATCAAAGTGGTGTGTTAAACCGAATTACAGGTGTTATGACACGAAGACATTTTAATATTGAAAGTATTTCAGTAGGTCATACAGAATCATCGGACATATCACGGATGACAATTGTTGTACACGTTGAAAATGAACAGCAAGTGGAGCAGTTAATTAAACAACTTCATAAGCAAATTGATGTTTTGAAAGTGTCAGATATTACAGAAGAAGCGATGATCGCAAGAGAACTTGCACTTATTAAAGTCGCAACATCAGTAGCAAGAGCAGAATTATATAGTTTAATTGAACCGTTTCGAGCCGCTGTAATAGATGTTGGGAAGGATTCCATAGTTGTGCAAGTAACTGGTACGCAGGAGAAAGTAGAAGCATTAATTGAATTACTTCGTCCATACGGTTTGAAAGAAATTGCTAGAACGGGTGTAACAGCATTTACGCGTAGTATGAAAAAACAAGATAAGCAAGTTATGTTAATTCAATAATCATTTAAATATAGGGGGAAATGAAAATGGCAAAGGTTTATTATGAGAAAGATGTAACGGTAAATGTATTAAAAGAAAAGAAAGTAGCAATCATCGGATATGGCTCGCAAGGTCATGCGCATGCGCAAAACTTGCGTGATAACGGATTTGATGTAGTAGTAGGTTTAAAAAAAGGTAAATCTTGGGATAAAGCGAAAGAAGATGGATTTTCTGTATATACAGTAGCAGAAGCAGCGGAGCAGGCTGATTTAGTAATGATTTTATTACCTGATGAACTGCAGCCAGAAGTATATGAAGCGGAAATTGCACCAAATTTACAGGCAGGAAATTCTCTCGTTTTTGCACACGGATTTAATGTTCACTTTGATCAAGTGAAACCACCAGCTAATGTAGATGTATTTCTAGTAGCGCCTAAAGGTCCGGGGCATCTTGTACGCCGTACGTTTGCTGAAGGCGGAGCCGTTCCTGCATTATTTGCCGTATATCAAGATGCGACAGGAGTTGCGACTGAAAAGGCACTTTCTTATGCTGATGGAATTGGAGCGACGAGAGCGGGCGTATTAGAAACGACGTTTAAAGAAGAAACAGAAACAGATTTATTTGGAGAGCAAGCTGTACTTTGCGGCGGAGTAACTGCGCTAGTAAAAGCTGGATTTGAAACGCTAGTTGATGCAGGATACCAGCCTGAACTTGCATATTTTGAATGTTTACATGAACTGAAACTTATTGTTGACCTTATGTATGAAGGTGGACTTGAAAATATGAGATATTCAGTTTCAGATACAGCGCAGTGGGGCGACTTCGTATCAGGACCACGTGTTGTAACGGAAGATACGAAGAAAGCGATGGGTGCAGTGCTAGCCGAAATTCAAGATGGTACATTTGCAAGAGGTTGGATTGCAGAGCATAAAGCAGGAAAACCAAATTTCCATGCGACAAATGAGAAAGAGAATGAACATGAAATCGAAGTAGTTGGACGTAAATTACGTGAAATGATGCCTTTCGTACAGCCGCGAGTAAAGGCAGGGGTCAAATAATATGAAGCAGATTTTGTTCATGGATACGACGCTACGTGATGGCGAACAATCACCAGGAGTGAATTTAAATGAACAAGAGAAATTGCAAATTGCAAGGCAATTAGAGAGACTAGGTATTCATGTCATGGAAGCTGGCTTTGCAGCAGCTTCCGAAGGCGATTTTCAATCGGTAAAGCGCATCGCAAATACCATTCAAAATGCTACAGTTATGAGTTTAGCTAGAGCGAAAGAAAGTGATATTCGAAGAGCATATGAAGCTGTGAAAGGTGCTGTATCTCCTCGTTTACATGTATTTTTAGCTACGAGTGATATTCATATGAAATATAAACTTTGTATGTCAAAAGAAGATGTGTTAGATAGTATTTATCGCTCGGTTACGCTTGGGAGATCTTTATTTCCGACAGTGCAATTTTCTGCAGAAGATGCGACAAGAACATCAAGAGATTTTTTAGCTGAAGCAGTAGAAGTTGCGATTCGTGCAGGAGCGAATGTAATCAATATTCCAGACACAGTAGGTTATACGAACCCAGAAGAATACTATTCCTTATTTAAATACTTACAAGAATCCGTTCCTTCATATGAAAAAGCGATTTTCTCTTGTCATTGCCACGATGATCTTGGGATGGCGGTGGCAAATTCGTTAGCTGCGGTTGAAGGTGGAGCACTGCAAGTAGAGGGAACGATTAATGGCATTGGAGAAAGAGCAGGGAATGCTGCACTAGAGGAGGTCGCAGTTGCTCTTCATATTAGAAAAGATTTCTATAAGGCGGAGCCTTCGATGACGCTAAAAGAGATTAAATCGACAAGTACATTAGTAAGTAGGTTAACGGGTATGGTTGTACCGAAAAATAAAGCGATTGTGGGAGCGAATGCTTTCGCTCACGAATCAGGCATTCATCAGGATGGTGTTTTAAAAGAAGTGACAACATATGAAATCATTGAACCAGCACTTATAGGAGAATCTCAAAACCTATTTGTACTTGGCAAACATTCTGGGCGTCACGCATTTACAGAAAAAATGAAAGAACTAGGCTATGAATTTACAAACGAAGAACGCGATGTGGTGTTTGAAGCGTTTAAAAAATTAGCTGATCGTAAAAAGGAAATTACGGAAGAAGATCTACGTGCACTTATGCTTGGTGAAGCAGCTTTTGCAGCGCAGCAATATAACATTACGCAATTGCAAGTACACTTCGTATCGAATAGTACACAGTGTGCGACAGTTGTATTGAAAGATGAGGCGGGAACTATATACGAAGATGCAGCGACTGGTTCTGGAAGTATTGAAGCAATATACAATGCAATCCAAAGAATTTTAGGATTAGAATGTGAATTGGCAGATTATCGCATACAATCTATTACACAAGGTCAAGACGCACTTGCTCATGTTCATGTTGAATTAAAAGAAGGAACGCATCAAGTATCAGGTTTTGGTGTTGCGCAAGACGTATTGGAAGCATCGGCGAGAGCATATGTTCATGCAGCTGGAAAATTGAAATCGTTTATAGCGCTTGTAAAATAAGGGTTTGATAGGTGAGTGAAGCTTTCCTCACCTATCAAAATAAAGTTCTGAAAATTCAGTTAAAAGGAGTGTTAAAATTGGAAAAACGTATCGTTTGTTTAGCTGGTGATGGTGTCGGCCCGGAAATTATGGAAAGTGCAAAGGAAGTATTGCATATGGTAGAGAGACTATATGGGCATCATTTTCATTTGCAAGATGAGCACTTTGGTGGTGTTGCTATTGATTTAACGGGGCAACCATTACCACAGCGAACACTTGCCGCTTGTTTAGCGAGTGATGCGGTTTTACTTGGGGCAGTTGGTGGACCTCGTTGGGATGGTGCGAAAGAAAGACCGGAGAAAGGATTATTAGCTTTAAGAAAAGGACTTGGTGTATTTGCGAATGTTCGCCCTGTAACGGTAGAAAGCTCAACTTCGCATTTATCCCCATTAAAAAATGCTGATGAAATTGACTTCGTTGTCGTTCGTGAATTAACAGGTGGTATTTATTTTTCTTATCCGAAAGAGCGAACGGAAGAAGTCGCAACGGATACACTTACGTATCATCGTCATGAAATTGAACGTATCGTTTCTTATGCTTTTCAATTAGCGAGTAAGAGATCGAAAAAAGTAACGTCTATTGATAAGGCGAATGTTTTAGAATCTAGTAAATTATGGAGAACTGTTACGGAAGAAGTCGCTCTTCGTTATCCTCATGTTGAGTTAGAGCATATTTTAGTAGATGCAGCTGCTATGGAGTTAATTCGGAACCCAAAGAGATTTGATGTTATCGTAACAGAGAATTTGTTTGGTGATATTTTAAGTGATGAGGCTTCTGTATTAGCAGGGTCATTAGGAATGCTTCCATCAGCGAGTCATGCGGAAAACGGGCCTTCTTTATATGAGCCTATTCACGGTTCAGCACCGGATATTGCAGGGAAAAATAAAGTGAATCCAATTGCGATGATGCGTTCGGTTGCGATGATGCTTGGGCAATCATTTGGATTAACGAGAGAAGGATATGCGATTGAAGAGGCAATTTCTGCAGTTCTTCAATCTGGAAAATGTACAGTTGATATTGGGGGAGATGAGACGACAACTTCATTTACGAAGGCGGTTGTTCAAGAAATGGAAGAGCAGGCACTAGTAGGGAGAGGAAGATAATGGGGAAAAGGTTGCTAGATAAACTTTGGGAAAGGCATGTAGTTACAACAAATGAAAATGGATTGGATTTATTATATATCGATCTTCATCTTATTCATGAAGTAACTTCACCGCAAGCCTTTGAAGGCTTGCGGCTTGCAAATCGAATTGTTCGGAGACCGGAATTAACGTTTGCAACGATGGATCATAATATTCCAACGAAAGATATTTGGAATATTACCGATCGCATTGCGAAGCAGCAATTGGATACACTTCGTGAAAATTGTAAACAATTTGAGGTGCGATTAGCTGATATTGGTGATGAAGAGCAAGGAATCGTTCATGTTATCGGGCCGGAACTTGGACTCACACAACCAGGGAAAACGATTGTTTGTGGTGATAGCCATACAGCAACTCACGGTGCTTTCGGTGCGCTAGCGTTTGGTATTGGTACGAGTGAAGTAGAACATGTATTAGCAACTCAAACGTTGTGGCAACGAAAACCGAAAGCGATGGGGATTGAATTAACAGGAAAGTTACCGAAAGGCGTTTATGCAAAGGATATTATTTTACATCTTCTCTCAAAGTACGGTGTAGCGGTTGGGACTGGGTATGTAATGGAATTCTACGGAGAGACGATTCGTGATATGGGAATGGAGGAGAGAATGACACTTTGTAATATGGCAATTGAAGGAGGAGCAAAAGCAGGCATTATTGCACCGGATGAAAAAACATTTTCTTATGTAAAAGGGCGTAAATATGCACCAAAAGACTATGAATCTTTCACGGAAAAATGTTCGGAGCTTTATACGGATTCAGATGCGATTTATGATTTACATATTTCAATAGATGTTACGAGTCTAGCTCCATACGTAACTTGGGGAACAAATCCTAGTATGGGTGTTCCTATTGATGAAAAGTTACCAGAAAAGCATAACGAAAATGATGAAAGAGCATTTTCATATATGGGATTGAGTCCTGGACAAAGTACGTTTGAAATTCCTGTTAAGCATGTCTTTATTGGTTCTTGTACAAATTCACGTTTATCTGACTTAGAAATTGCTGCATCCGTTGTAAAAGGGAAAAAGGTAAAAGAAGGTGTGCGGGCACTCGTTGTACCAGGATCAAAAAGTGTGAGAGAGCGGGCAATGCAAAAAGGCTTACATCACATATTTGAAGAAGCGGGGTTTGAATGGAGAGAGCCTGGATGCTCAATGTGCCTTGGGATGAATCCAGATCAAGTACCTGAAGGAGAACATTGTGCGTCTACTTCAAATCGTAATTTTGAAGGAAGGCAAGGGAAAGGGGCAAGAACACATTTAGTAAGTCCAGCTATGGCAGCAGCTGCTGCATTATATGGGCATTTTGTTGATATTAGAAAGGAGAGTTACGATGGAGCCATTTCGTATTCATAAAGGTACTGCCGCAGTACTTATGAATGATAACATTGATACAGATCAAATTATTCCGAAACAATACTTAAAGAGAATTGAAAGGACAGGATTTGGAAAGTATTTATTTGATGAGTGGCGTTACGATAATGAGCGCCATGAAAATCCTAATTTTCCCCTTAATGCACAAGAACGAAAGGGAGCAAGTATATTAATTACAGGTGATAATTTTGGATGCGGTTCTTCAAGAGAGCATGCTCCGTGGGCCCTTGCTGATTATGGTTTCCGCGTTATTATCGCAGGGGGATTTGCAGATATTTTTTATATGAATTGTATGAAGAATGGTATGTTACCGATTGTAATGGATAAAGAGATGCGTAAACAACTTGCTAAAATAAATGCGAGAGATCAAATAGAAGTCGATTTAGAGAATGAAGTCATTACTACAAATACGCACAGGTTTCATTTTACAATCGAGAAAATGTGGAAAGAAAAATTATTAAATGGTCTAGATGAAATTGCCATTACGATGCAATATGAACAAGAAATTGAAGAGTATGAAAGAAAAGTAGCTTTATATTAAGAAATAACGGAATATTAAAAATGTATTTACATTCAGAATTAACTGTTATATAATATGGAAAAATCAGAGGAGAAAGGGAGTAAGTATTATGAATATCGTACAATCTATTAAAATGCTTACACAACTACATCATCATACATGAAACCCTTGAACCTAACGTGAAAACGTGTAGGCACAAGGGTTATTCCCGTTGTACCTACACTCTACTAAAGAGCCTTGTAGGTATTTTGTCTACAAGGCTCTTTTTATTTTCGGTTTGGGTGAATGGAATGGGCATACATTAGAAAGGGAAGGGCGTGTGAATTCAGATGACAAAGTGGAAGCGGGCAAATCCGAATGGAACGAGAGATTACTTATTTGAAGAATGTACGTTAATTGAAGAAGTGGAACAAAAATTAAGACGTACATTTTTAGAGAGAGGCTATGAGGAAATAAGGACACCTACAATTGAATTTTATGATGTGTTTGCTTTTCAAAATCGGCCGATAGATGAAGAGAAGATGTATAAATTTTTTGATGAAAAGGGACGGATTATCGTGTTACGTCCAGATATGACGATTCCTTTAGCGAGAGTAATTGGAACGCAAAGGTGGGATACGCCTCTTAAGGTGACATATAGTGGAAATGTATTTCGGGCGAATGAGTCTCTGTCTGGAAAATATAATGAAATTGTACAAAGTGGTATTGAAATTATCGGGATTGATAATGTAAGAGCTGAAATTGAATGTGTGATAAGTGTAATGCAAGCACTACAAAGGTTGAAGGTACAATCTTTTACAATCGAAATTGGGCAGGTAGAGTTATATAAATGTATTGTAAAAAAGCTCTCTATTCATGATGAAGAAGAGAGAGTACTTAGAACGTATATAGAAAGCAAAAATTATGCTGCTCTCTCAAATTTTATCGGAGAAAAGAAATTAGATCGGTGCGATGAAACAGTAAAATTACTTGAGAAATTACCAAGGTTATTTGGGAATTTAGAGGTTATTGAGGAAGCAGAAAAACTCGCCTCAAGTAATGAAATGAAAATGGCCATTGCAAGAGTGAAAGAAATATATGAAGCGGTTGAAAGGCTAGGCTATGGACCTTATATATCCATTGATTTAGGCATGATTCAACATTTGGACTATTATACGGGTATTATTTTCAAAGGGTATATATATGAAATTGGAGAAGAGATTGTTAGTGGTGGAAGATACGATGAGTTAATTGGGAATTTTGGAGAGATGGTGTCAGCGGTTGGCCTCGCGGTGCAAGTAAATCAAATAGTCAAGGCACTTCAAGAGCAACAAGAATCTTATGAACGAGAGCCAATAGATATGATGATACATTATGAATTAAATAGATTAGCGGAAGCTGAAAGGTTAAGAAACTTACTTCGAAAGGACGGGAAGAATGCCCAGTTATCTTTATTCTCTAATTTAAACGACACATTTCAATTTGCAAGAAACAATAAAATAGTAACGGTCGTTGAGGCAAGGAATGAATCATTGGTGGAATATGTATGGAAAGAGAAATGGGTCGTTCAGAAAGAAGGGGAGACTTCATGCGTAACATTCAAATTGCGTTAACGAAAGGAAGATTAGAGAAACATGTTATTCCGCTGTTTGAGAAAATTGGAATTGATTGTTCAGAGCTTAAAGATAAAGGGAGAAAGCTTGTCTTTCAAAGTAAAAATACAAACATTTCATTTATTTTAGTAAAAGCGGTTGATGTTGCTACTTATGTAGAACATGGAGTAGCTGATATTGGGATCGTTGGAAAAGATATTTTAATGGAAAATGAAAAAGATATATATGAAATGTTGGATTTAGGAGTGGGTATGTGTAAATTTTGTGTCGCTTCTATTCCTACGTATAATCCGAAGAGTTACCGAAAGAAACGAATTGCTACGAAATATCCACACATCACTTCCAATTATTTTCACGAAAAGGGAGAAGATGTAGAAATCATAAAAATAGAAGGTTCTGTAGAAATTGCTCCGCTTCTTGGATTAGTAGATGCGATTGTTGATATTGTTGAAACAGGAAAAACACTACAAGAGAATGGGCTCATTGTATTTGAGGAAATGTATTCTATATCCGCTCGAATGATTGTAAATAAGGCAGCTTTAAAAACTAAAAAAGACGAAATATTCAGTATTATAAATATGATGGAGCAAGAAATTTTATCAGGGAAATAGGAGGACTTACAATGGAGATCATTTATGAAGACTTCAAGGAGGCATTATCCAAAATAAAAGTGTTGCGAGAAAACGCTAATATAATAGAAGAAACTGTTCAAAGAAGTGTAAGGGAAATCGTTCAAAACGTAAGAGAAAGTAAAGATGAGGCTTTATCTTTCTATACAAAAAAGCTTGATGGTGCGGATGTTAAAACTTTTCGTGTAAGTGAAGAAGAAATAAAACAAGCAAGTGCGTTTGTAGAACTTTCTTTTTTAGAGGCGCTACAAGAGGCGAAGAAAAACATTATCTCATATCATGAAAAGCAAAAGAGGCAATCTATGTTTGATTGCGAAAGTGATGGGATAATTAGAGGGCAGCTCATTAGACCGTTAGAAAATGTAGGTGTATATGTGCCAGGCGGGAAGGCATCGTATCCCTCTTCAGTATTAATGAATGTATTGCCAGCCAAACTGGCAGGTGTGAAAAAAATTGTAATGGTAACACCGCCAAGGCAAGGAGGAATTGACCCGCATATATTAACTGCCGCAGGTCTTGCAGGTGTAGATGAAGTTTATATGGCTGGTGGTGCCCAGGCAATCGCTGCTTTAGCGTATGGGACGGAATCGATTCCGAAAGTGGATAAAATAGTTGGACCGGGAAATTTGTACGTTGCTTTAGCGAAGCGAGAAGTATACGGAATAGTAAATATCGATATGATTGCTGGGCCATCAGAAATTGTAGTTATCGCTGATGAAACAGGCAATGCCAAATATATCGCTGCTGATTTATTATCGCAAGCAGAACATGACGAGAGGGCAACAGCGATTTGTATTACAACGAATATAGAACTAGCTAAAGAAGTAGGAAGAGAGATAGAAAGACAGTTAGAAACATTACCAAGAAGTGAAATCGCTCGTGAATCAATAAAAAGAAATGGAGCCATTTTTATCGTTTCTTCTTTAGATGAGGCACTAAAGTTATCAAATGAAATAGCTCCAGAACATTTAGAGTTACATATAAAAGAGCCAATGAATGCTCTAGCTTATGTGAAACATGCAGGCTCTATTTTCCTTGGGCCATATGCACCAGAGCCGCTCGGCGATTATTTGGCAGGACCGAATCACGTTTTACCGACAAGTGGAACAGCAAGATTTTTCTCCCCGTTATCAGTCGATGATTTCGTAAAAAAATCAAGCTTTCTTTCTTATACAGAGGAAGCGTTAAAAAATGTACAACATCATATTGTAGAACTTGCAAATAAAGAAGGTTTATATGCACACGCAAGAGCAGTCCAAATGAGATTTGAGGAGGAAGAATAATGCGACAGTCGAGTCAAGTACGTGAAACGACAGAAACAAAAATTAAATTAAGTTTGCAGCTTGATGAAAGTACGAATGTTTCTATTCAAACAGGAGTAGGTTTTTTTGATCATATGCTAACTTTATTTGCAAGGCATGGACGATTTGGTTTACAAATTGAAGCTGAAGGTGACGTGTTTGTCGATGCACATCACACGGTTGAAGATGTTGGAATTGTACTCGGAAATTGCTTGAAAGAAGCACTGCAAAATAAAGAGAGTATTAATAGGTACGGTTCCGCATATGTACCGATGGATGAATCTTTAGGTTTTGTCGCAATTGATATAAGTGGACGTTCCTATATTGTGTTTCAAGGCGAGTTAACAAATCCGAAATTAGGCGATTTTGACACAGAATTAACGGAAGAGTTTTTTAGAGCAGTTGCTCATGCAGCAAATATTACGTTACACGCTCGTATTTTATACGGAAGTAATACACATCACAAAATTGAAGCTTTATTTAAGGCATTTGGTCGAGCGCTTAGAGAGGCAGTCGAAAAAAATGACAACATTACTGGTGTAAATTCAACGAAGGGGATGTTGTAATTGATTGCTATTGTAGATTATGGGATGGGAAATATTTGTAGTGTGGAACAGGCATTAAAATATATTGGAGCAGAGTATATCGTAACGGATGATAGAGAGGAAATATTGAGAAGTGATGGCGTTATTTTACCAGGAGTAGGGGCATTTCCGAAAGCGATGGACGTTCTAGAAGAAAAAAAATTAGTATTTGTGCTAAAAGAGATTGGGAATTTAGGGAAACCGTTCCTTGGTATATGTTTAGGTATGCAACTTTTATTTGAAAAAAGTGAGGAATTAAAAGACTGTAGCGGATTAAGTTTATTGCCAGGTGTTATTCGGAAATTAAAAGTGCCTTATAAAATTCCACATATGGGATGGAATGAATTGAAGAAAGAAGGAGAAATACCACTTTGGAATGGAATAGAAGACGGTTCTTTCGTATATTATGTCCACTCTTATTATGCAGATTGTCCAAAGGGGATTGTGTATGGAGCAAGCGAGTATGGGGTGCAAGTACCTGGTTTTGTAGCGAAAGGAAATGTATTTGGAGCGCAGTTTCACCCTGAAAAAAGTGGGGAAGTCGGAATACAAATTTTAAAGAATTTTAAAGGGGTGGTAGAAGCATGGAAATTTTCCCAGCTATCGATTTAAAAGAAGGGCGATGTGTCAGACTTTATCAAGGAGAGTTTAGTAAAGAAACGGTTATGAATGAAGATCCGGTTGCGCAAGCGATCATATTTGAAAAGCTTGGAGCGAAAATATTACACATTGTTGATTTAGACGGTGCAATTGCTGGAGAGTCTTTAAATTTGTTTATCATTGAAAGAATATGCAGGGCGGTACGTATTCCTGTGCAAGTTGGAGGAGGGATTCGATCGCTTGTAGCAGTGGAGAAGTTATTGTTAGCAGGTGTAGAAAAAGTCATTTTAGGAACAGCTGCTCTTTATGATAAGTCATTTTTAGAGGAAGCAGTTCGGCTATATAAAGAGAAAATAATTGTTGGAATTGATGCGAAAAATGGTTTCGTAGCAACGAGAGGTTGGCTTGATGTGTCTGAAATTTCTTATATTCATTTAGCGAAGCAAATGGAGAGTATAGGTGTTCAAACGATTGTATTTACAGACATCTCGAGAGATGGGACACTTGCAGGACCAAATTTTGAGCAATTAGGGTTACTGCAAAAAAGTGTGGGTATTCGTCTCATTGCTTCTGGAGGAGTGGCGTCTATTCAAGATGTGAAAAGGTTAAATGATATGAATATACATGGTGTTATCATTGGTAAGGCTCTTTACGAGAATACAATTGATTTAGAAGAAGTGCTAGAGGTAACAAAGCTATGTTAGCGAAACGAATTATTCCATGTCTAGATGTGAAAGAAGGGCGAGTCGTAAAGGGTGTAAATTTTATAGGATTACAAGATGTCGGTGATCCTGTTGAAATAGCGGCTTTATATAATGATGCGGGAGCAGATGAAATTGTATTTTTAGATATTACTGCGACACATGAAGGGCGAAAAACGATGATAGATGTTGTAGAAAAAACTGCCTCAAAAATATTTATTCCTCTTACAGTAGGTGGGGGGATTTCTAATGTTCAAGATATATACAATCTGCTACGAGCCGGTGCGGATAAAATTTCAATTAATTCAGCAGCAGTACGGAATCCAAAACTAATTCAGGAAGGTGCAGAACATTTTGGCTCGCAATGTATTGTTGTAGCAATCGATGCTAGAAAAGTAGCAGAAGGTAAATGGAATGTATACGTAAATGGCGGGAGGGTTGATACAGGAATGGATGCAATCGAATGGGCGAAGCACGCCGTACAATTAGGGGCAGGAGAAATTTTGCTAACGAGTATGGATGCAGATGGAACGAAGGATGGATACGATCTTCAGTTAACAGAAGCAATTTCAAGTAGCGTTTCCGTCCCGGTAATTGCATCAGGAGGATGTGGTCATGCGGATCACATTATAGAGGTATTTAAAAAGACAACAGTCGACGCAGCGCTAGCAGCATCAATCTTTCATTATGGTGAAGAGACTGTGCAGGATGTAAAGAGAAAATTAAGAGAAGCAAACGTTGAGGTGCGACTATGAAGCCTAACTTCTCAAAAGGGTTATTACCAGCAGTGGTGATAGAGGAAGGTACGAAAGAAGTTTTAATGCTCGCTTACATGAATGAAGAAGCGTATGAAAAGACGTTAGAAACAAAAAGGACGTGGTTTTATTCTCGCTCAAGACAATCGTTATGGAATAAAGGAGAAACATCGGGCAATATGCAGTATGTTCAATCCCTTTATTTAGATTGTGATCAAGATTCAATTGTAGTTGTTGTAAAGCAAGTAGGACCTGCTTGTCATACGGGAGAGAAAACATGTTTTCATTATAAAGTTATATAGGGGGATGAAGATGGAAGATGTCCTTAAATTATTATTTGAAACAATTGAAGACCGAAAGGAAAATCCAGTGCCAGAATCATATACAAATTATTTATTTTCAAAAGGAGAAGATAAAATTTTAAAGAAAATTGGGGAAGAGTGCTCTGAAGTGATCATTGCTTCTAAAAATAATGATAAAAAAGAACTAGTAAAAGAAATGGTTGATGTGTTTTATCACTGTTTTGTTCTATTAGCCGAAAAAAACATTTCACTAGAAGATGTTATGGAAGAAGTGAAAGAAAGAAATGGAAAGCTTTCGAGAGTAGGGGAACGAAAAGAAATAGATACGTTATAAGGGGGAATATGTATGAAAGTGGATTATCATCTTCATTTAGAAGAAGGGCCTTATTCAATAGGTTGGCTTGCCAAAATAAATGAAACGCTACAATATTATGAGCCGCTTCAAGAAGAAAGACATTCTATAGAATGGCTTATGAAGACGCAAGAACGCCTGCAAAGACGTGTGAAGGAAGGACCATTTACAGCGAAATGGATTGATTTATATTTAGAAGAGGCATTGCGAAAAGGTATAAAAGAAGTTGGGATTGTGGATCATTTATACCGCTTTCATGAGTCGAAAGTATATTATGAAAAATATGTGAATATTAGTGATTCGAAGCTTGGGCGTTTACAGAAGGAATGGTTAGACCAAGTAAGAGTAGTTTCACTATACGATTTTACAAAGTCGATTGAAGAGGCGAAAGAACGATGGAGTAAAAGAGGCGTTACACTTAAACTTGGAATTGAAGCGGATTATTTTATTGGCTGTGAAGAAGAGCTAAAAGAATTGTTAGCACTAGGAGACTTTGATTATGTAATTGGGTCTGTTCATTTTTTAAACGGCTGGGGGTTTGATAATCCAGATACGAAAGAATATTTTGAAGAGCATGATTTACATATACTATATGATACGTTTTTCAAAACAGTTGAGAGTGCAGTTCGTTCCGAGTTATTTGATATTATAGCCCACCTTGATAACATAAAAGTATTTAATTACAGGTTGGATGAGAATGAACAGCTTTCTTATTATAAGAAAATAGCCCGTGCATTAGTAGAAACCAATACCGCAACAGAAATAAATGCGGGATTGTACTATCGTTATCCTGTACGGGAAATGTGCCCGAGTCCACTGTATTTACAAGTGTTAGCTAAACATGGTGTTCCCATTACTATTTCTTCAGATGCTCATTATCCGAATGATTTAGGGAAATACGTAAAAGAAAATGTGCAAACATTACGAACTCACGGTATTACTCATATCGCAACATTTACGAAACGAGCAAGAGTAATGAGACTACTTGAAGAAGAAGTAACAATTTCAAAATGAACCACGATTTTTTGATGAAAACATTCCTTTTTGTTCAAAATAAGAAAGAAAAAAAGGAGGGTAAGAAATGGCGAAACAACAAAATAAACAAAATGTACAAGGTGCACAGCAACAAGCTTATACTTCTGAAACGAATGCTACATCTCAATCAGTTATTGAGGAGCAAATTAGCGATACAGTTGCAGAAGGAACAATTGATGTGAAGCTCGGAAAAGAATCGCAGGAAAAAGCGTAAGAAGAGGGGGGAGTTGCATCTCCTCTTTTTTCATGGAAAAGTGTCGATTTTCAAAACTATAATCAAATTCCTTGGTTTTTATAAGTGGATTTCTTACAATGAAATATAAGAGATATCTTATTTTCTATAGAAGAGGTGTTAGTAGTGGCAAAAATATTAGTAGCAGGGAAAATTCCAGAAATCGGATTAGAACTATTAAAAGATCATGATGTAGAAATGTATGATAAAGAAGAGTTAATTTCTTTAGATGAATTAACAGAGCGTGTAAAAGATAAAGATGCATTGTTAAGCTTACTTTCTACAAAGGTGACGAAAGAAGTTATAGATGCGGCACCTAATTTAAAGATTGTTGCAAACTATGGTGCTGGCTACGATAATATTGATTACTTGCATGCAGGAGAAAAAGGGATTGCGGTAACGAATACACCGAAAGTATCAACTGAAGCGACAGCAGAGTTAACATTTGCACTTCTTTTAGCAGCAGCACGTAGAATTCCTGAAGGAGATACGTTATGTCGTACAACTGGATTTAACGGATGGGCGCCATTATTTTTCTTGGGCCGCGAAGTACACGGTAAGACAATTGGAGTTATCGGTCTTGGAGAAATCGGGAAGGCAGTTGCAAAGCGTGCGAAAGCATTTGGAATGAACGTTTTATATACAGGACCAAATCGTAAGTTTGAAGCTGAATCTGAACTAGAAGCGACATATGTAACATTAGAAGAGCTGTTACAAACGGCAGATTTTATTACAATTAACTGTGCCTATAATCCAAAATTACATCATATGATCAATGAAGAACAGTTTAAAATGATGAAGAAGACAGCATATATTATAAATGCTTCGCGTGGACCAATTATGAATGAATTAGCACTTGCTTATGCATTAAAAACGAAAGAAATTGAAGGAGCAGCTCTTGACGTATTTGAATTTGAACCGAAAATTACGGAAGAACTAAAAGGATTAAAGAATGTGGTACTTGCTCCTCACGTAGGGAATGCAACATTCGAAACTCGTGATGCGATGGCTGAAATGGCAGTAAGAAATATTTTAGCTGTATTAAACGGTGAAGAACCTGTAACACCTGTAAATCCAAAAGTATTAGTTACAAAATAAAGTGAGACTTTCATTTGTAAGGCCGCCCGATTAATCAGGTTGTCCGCAAATAGTGGGATAAAAAGAAACCTTCCGAATACGGAAGGTTTTTGTTTTTATTATTTTTCTTTATTCGCTTTTTTAGACGGTCTTTGTCTAATAAATTGAGATAGCATATACAAAATATATAGTGGAATAGCAATGAATAAGAAAACAGAAAAATTACCGATCCCTGTTTGATACATTGTGATAATGATTCCAACTAAAAATAATGTAATAATGATGCTATATCTTGGAATTGGTACATCTTTTAAACTTGGGATACGAATACGACTCACCATTAAAAATGCGAACGTTACAAAGACTGTAATAAGAACGATTTTGGGAATGGTATGTGAAAATAATGTTAAGAAAGCAACAAGCCCTCCCGCTGCTGTAATCGGTACTCCAGTGAAATATTTCATTGAAGTAGAAGATGGTGTTACATTAAATCGTGCTAAACGATATGCTCCGAAAAGAGGGAATAATCCCGCTATGTATAATCCGATGATTCCGTAGTTTGAGAAAGATGTGTAATACATTAAAACAGCTGGTGCTGCACCAAATGTTACGACATCTGCGAGTGAATCAAGCTCTTTTCCCATTTGTGAATCAACGCGTAATAAACGAGCAACACGACCATCAAGACTATCTAACATCATCCCGATAAGTACTAAAATAGCAGCTGATTTATAATATCCTAAAGATGCATAGCCGATTGATAAAAATCCGCTATATAAATTTCCGAGCGTAAATAAGTTTGGAATAGCTGCTCTATACAAAATCTGATCCCTTGCTTTCTGTAATAAATTCTTAATTAGTGTATGAAAGTTTACTTATTTTATCATACCATAAATTTCTTCCTCATACGAAAGAAATTACCAATTTGTGAAAGATTTCATGGGAGAATGATTTGGAAAATAAGTAGAAAAAGAAGCAACTTTTATAAAGTTGCTTCTTGCACTATTCAAATTTTGTTGTCATCGTTCCGGTTTTATATCGATTGTTAGGATCGAAACGTAATAAATCTCCATAAATGAGTTTATCGGATAATTTTAATTCTGTTTTTGCTTTTTCAATATACGGCTGACATAGTGATATAGCAGCTTCTTCACCTGTATTTCGTTTATAGCACATGTTTTTTGTATAAACATAATCTTCCGAAACAAAACTACCATCACGCATTACCATAAGTGGATCTTTTTCTTTAATAAATAAGTCCGTTCCAAATTCAACGGATTGATTTGTTTTAATCCCAAGTAAATGAAGGAGCGTTGGTTTAATATCAAGTTGACCGGATACTTTAGAAATCGTTTTTCCTTCTTGACCTGGCACATGAATAATGAGAGGGACGCGTTGTAATTGCATAGAATCAAACGGTGTAATAGCGTCTTTCCCAAGGAACTGGGCCATAGCTGCGTTATGGTTTTCAGAAATACCGTAATGATCACCATAAATGACAATAACTGAATTATCATACAGTCCTTCATCTTTTAACTGTTTAATAAATAATTTAAGAGCTTCATCCGTGTAACGAACAGTTGGAAAGTAACGGTTTAAAACACCACTGTCCGAATTAAACTCATCAACATATTGATCTTCTGGATTTAGAAGAAATGGAAAATGGTTTGTTAAAGTGATAAATTTTGTATAGAACGGTTGCGGTAAAGATTTTAACTTTGGAATAGATTGTTCAAAGAACTCTTTATCTTTTAATCCCCAACCAACAGACATTTGTTCCGTACCTACGTAATCATTTAAATTAAAGTAACGGTCATAACCAAGCGCAGGATACATTACGTCACGATTCCAAAACGTTTTATCGTTTGAATGGAAGACAGCAGAAGAATATCCGTATTTCTTTAATTGTTCTGGTGTGGCAGTATACTCATTTGTTGCATGAGTAAAGAATACAGAACCACGGTCTAACGGATAAAGTGAATTTTCAACGATAAATTCAGCATCAGAAGTTTTACCTTGTCCCGTTTGATGATAGAAGTTATCGAAATAAAAACTATCTTTAATAAATTCATTTAAAAATGGAGTAATTTCTTTTCCATTTATTTTTTTATTAATAACAAAACTTTGTGTAGATTCCATTGAAATTAAAATTACATTTTTACCTTTTGCAGCTCCAAATAAGTTTTTATCAACTTGCTTATCTTTTGCATCTGTATAGTTTTTAATTTCAGAGAATCCGTCGCCACTTGCGAATACACGTTCAGCCGAAGACTTAGATTGAAGCGTAATATCAAATAGATGATATGTGTATAACCCTAAATTTTTCACGACAGTTTGACGGTCAAATGAGCGTGAGAACATTTGTGGCTTATAAATAACTGAAACAACAATTTGTAGTGCTAATAACGCAGTTACACCGCTAAAGAAAGTTCTCTTCTCAGATCGTGAAAGTGGTGTTTTATCACCAAATGATGGGAATTTACGTGAAATAAACATTAAAATAATTGCATCTGCAAATAAAAGTAATGTTTTGTACGTAAAGAGCTCTTTTATGCTCGTCCCTAAATCAGCCATATTATTTGTTTGGAATAAAACCGGGAAGGTAACGAAATCGTTATAAAACCCATAAAACATTGCATTTCCAAATAAAATAAATGACAGTATAAAACTAATTCCAATTATAATTCGATTTCGATGCTTAGATGCAAATAAAGCTAAACCGAAAAATAAAAGTAACGCAGCTAGTGGATTAATAAACAGCATAAATTCTTCAAAGAAGTTATCAATTTTAATATCAAACGCTAGCTTGTACACAATATATGTTTTAATCCATAATAAAACGACTGCAACGAGTGCAAATCGTAATTTTGGAAACAGATGTTGTAGCATAATATACTCCTCTCCTAGAAAGCATGACAGTTCTTGCGAGCCGGTTTGATTAGCGCCTCACTTTATATATACGAACAGTCTTTTGTTATTATGATTATTATACTATGAGTATCATTATACGAAAATTAAAGAGGGTTGTGGGCTTTTTTTGCAACAATTGAGTAGAAAAAGAGAAGTAGGAGACAATAAAATAGAATTTCTATGCGCGATTATTGTAATTCATTAAACATAGAAAGTATCGCGTAATGGTGCGGAGGTTATAATGCGAAAATTATTTTATCTTATAATGTGCAGTATTTTTATACTCTTTGCTTCACCGAGTGTATCAGTAGCTCAGTATGATGCACCTCTTATGGAAGATGCACTTTATTCTGTTTTATTTCCGAAAATAAATAAAGCAATTGAAAAACAATATGGGAGTTTGAAACCTTATCAATGTCCTAAAATTATTAGTTTAAAAAAAGTGTATAGTGGTACATATTTATTTCAAACGGTTATTGAAGTGACGAAGTACGAACAGATTGGTGGGAAAATTGTTCCACCATTTGAAAAAGTAACTATTACGTTTAATAATGAAGAAGGCGAATGGGAAGTAACGAAGATAATAGTAAAGCGCTTACCAAATGATACGAAATTAAACTGTAAAAAAACAATATAAAAAATTGTTTGACAAATAAAATGGTCCTTTGGTATTGTTAATAGCAACAATTAGATGTTTGAAAATTAAATAGACTTACCTCATCTACTCTCAAAGGTAGAGGCCGCGATAGGAAAGAGTAAGCTATGGGAGATTTAATGGAATCTGTGATCATAGGTTGAAAGGGACTATTGCCGAAATATAAGAATAACCATCTTATTCATATATTGGGACTGCATTGAATAAATGTAGTACTGTCATAAGATTTATTTTATGGAGAGCTATTTGGAGATGTTGATGCGGTTTCTTATTTTGAGGAGATAACAACTCGTTTATTTTTTCAATATATATTTTTCCTAATAAGAAACGCGTGTGAACATTGTTCCGCGCGTTTTTTGTCTATCTAAAAGCGTGCTGCAATGAATAGAAGATTGGGGTTATGAGTTTTAGAGGAAATAAGGGAGGAATTCAAATGTATTTACACGGCACAAGCCGAATCAATGGGCAAGGACACTTAGAAATTGGAGGGTGCGATACGACGCAGCTAGCAAAACAATACGGAACACCACTTTATGTATACGATGAAGAGTCTATTCGAGGGAAATGTCGTGCGTTTCATCGTGCTTTTAAAGAAAGTGGTTTCTCTTATCAAGTAGCATATGCAAGCAAGGCGTTCTTGTGCATGGAGATGTGCCGAGTAGCTCGTGAAGAGAACATGTCATTAGATGTTGTTTCGGGTGGGGAATTATATACTGCGCTCCAAGCAGGATTTCCAGCATCACGTATTCATTTTCATGGAAACAATAAAACAGAAGAAGAGATAGTGATGGCTCTTCAGGCGAATATCGGTTGTTTTGTAGTAGATAATTTCTTGGAATTAGAAGTTTTACACGATTTAGCAATGCAACATGGGAAATTTGTAAACATATTAATTCGTGTAACGCCTGGAGTAGAGGCGCACACACATGAATATATTACGACAGGCCAAGAGGATTCAAAATTTGGATTTGGCGTTTCAAATGGTCAAGCGATGCAGGCAATTGGGCTTGCTTTACAAAAATCAAATTATAATGTGTTAGGGATTCATTCACATATCGGATCACAAATATTTGAAACGGCTGGTTTTGTTCGAGCGATTGAAGTTCTTCGTAAATTTTTGGAAGAGGTGAGAGAGCAAACGAACTATGTAGTAAAAGTATTAAATGTAGGCGGAGGATTTGGAATACGCTATACAGAGTCAGATACACCATTAACTCTTGAGACATATGTGCGAGCTGTAACAAGTGCAGTGAGAGAACAATTTACAGTATGTGAATATCCATTGCCAGAAATATGGGTTGAACCAGGCCGTAGTATTGTAGGTGATGCGGGAACGACAATTTATACAGTTGGATCTGTGAAAGAAATTCCTGGCATTCGGAAATATGTATCCGTCGATGGTGGAATGACAGATAACTTAAGACCGGCTTTATATAGCGCTCGTTACGAAGCGATGTTAGCGAATCGAGGAAATGATGAGAATGAGGAACTCGTTTCAATTGCTGGGAAATGCTGTGAGAGTGGAGATATGCTAATTTGGGATATTAATCTACCGAAAGTTGCTTCTTCTGATTTACTAGCAATTTCTTGTACGGGAGCATATGGGTACTCGATGGCGAATAATTATAATCGAATTCGGAGACCAGCCGTCGTCTTTGCGAAAGGTGGCACATCGCAAATTGTTGTGGAACGTGAAACGTACGAAAATATCATTGGGAACGATCGCATACGTATTAAAGAGCTTGTTTAAATAAGGAAAAGGAGTTGTTCGAATGGGCAATTCCTTTTTATAAAGTGAAACTATAATCAGTGGGGGGGATTGCCCGCAAATAGCGGGATAAAATAAAATAATTAAAATATATCGGAAAACTAGGATTGAAAAAAATCAGAATTGTGATAAAATACAAATACAAAGCTTATCAAGAGAAGCGGAGGGAACTGGCCCGAAGAAGCTCGGCAACCTGCTTATAGAAAGCAAGGTGCTAAATCCAGCAAAATGGAATCCATTTTGAAAGATAAGGTAAAATATATTACCGAACAGTCTTTTCGAAATGGGAAAGATTTTTTTTATGAATAAAAAGGGGGGCTGTTCGCGTGAGCGTACGGGAACATTTTGATGAAGTATCTGAGAAAATTCAAGCGATGCTTGCTGATATGAAATATGGTTCAATTACAATTGTGGTGCAAGATGGAAAAGTAATTCAATTAGAGAAAAGTGAAAAAGTACGTTTAAAGTGAAAAGCGCTGACTAGAAAAACTAGAGGCGGTTTTAATCTATTTTAATAGATTAAAACCGTCTTTTTGCTTTTACAGGGGGAAAAAACATGTTGACGTATGAAACGTGGGAAGAAAATCGTGTTTCATTTTCAGAGGAAGATGAAACGAAAGGCGCGCTATCCGTATTAAGTTGGGCTTATAAAGAATATAAAGATGAAATTGTATACGCGTGTAGCTTCGGAGTGGAAGGCATGGTTTTACTGCATCTTATAAACCAAGTAAATCCATCTGCTAAAGTTGTATTTTTGGATACAAATGTTCATTTTCAAGAAACGTATGAATTAATTCAAAAAGTAAGAGAACGATTTCCTTCATTAAATATTATAGAAAAACAGCCGGAACTTACACTCGATGAACAAGCGAAGTTGCACGGTGAGAAACTATGGGAAAGCAATCCGAATCTCTGTTGTAAGATTAGGAAGATTTTGCCGTTAGAAAAATCACTTACAGAGGAAAAAGCGTGGATATCGGGCTTAAGAAGGGAACAATCAGAAACGCGTAAGCATACAAAGTTTATAAATCAAGATCATCGTTTTCAATCTATTAAAGTTTGTCCGCTTATTCATTGGACGTGGAAAGAAGTATGGCGATATGTATACAAACATAACTTGCCATACAACCCATTACATGATATTGGATATCCAAGTATCGGGTGTGAGAAGTGTACGTTACCTGTAGGTGCCGGTGGTGATTCAAGAGATGGTAGGTGGACCGGGAAAATGAAAACCGAATGCGGTCTTCATTACCAATAAGATGTATCTTGAAATAAAGCTAAGAGGGGATATAGAAAATGACTACAAGAAACGAATTAATAAACCGTGTAGATGAGACATACGACGTATCACAAATTGAAAAAGAAATTGAATTAGACAACATTGCATTAAGTGATTTAGAACTGCTAGCGACAGGGGGATATAGTCCGCTTACTGGTTTTTTAGGGAAAAAAGACTATGATTCGGTCGTAGAAACGCTTCGTTTAGCAGATGGAAGCGTATGGAGTATACCGATTACATTGCCAGTAACAGAAGAAGTAGCAGAGGGACTGAAAGCTGGAGAGGAAGTAAAACTTGTTAATGATAGAAATATATATGGTGTCATTCAAATAGAAGATATTTTTGCACCTGATAAAGAAAAAGAAGCTTTACTTGTATATAAAACGACGGATGAGGCTCATCCAGGCGTGAAAAAATTATATGAACGACCAGATGTTTATGTTGGAGGAGCTATTACGCTTATAAAACGCTTGGAAAATAAGCAATTTCCTTCTTATCATTTAGACCCAATTGAAACGAGAGAAGAATTTAAAAAACGTGGCTGGAAAACAGTAGTTGGATTTCAAACGAGAAATCCGGTACATCGTGCCCATGAGTATATTCAAAAATCTGCTCTTGAAATTGTAGATGGTCTCTTTTTAAATCCGCTCGTTGGGGAAACAAAGTCAGATGATATTCCTGCTGATGTAAGGATGGAAAGCTACGAAGTGTTGCTTCAAAACTATTATCCGAAAAATCGTGTCTTTTTAGGTGTATTTCCTGCAGCGATGCGCTACGCAGGACCAAGGGAAGCGATATTTCATGCATTGGTAAGAAAGAATTTTGGGTGTACCCACTTTATTGTAGGACGTGATCATGCTGGGGTAGGAGACTATTACGGAACATACGAAGCGCAGGAAATCTTTACGAACTTTACAGTGGAAGAGTTAGGGATTACGCCGCTATTTTTTGAACATAGCTTTTACTGTACGAGATGTGAAGCGATGGCTTCAACGAAAACGTGTCCGCATGGAAAAGAGGACCGTGTCATTTTATCAGGTACAAAAGTAAGAGAAATGTTAAGAAATGGTGAGATTCCGCCAAGTACATTTAGTCGTAAAGAAGTAGTGGAAGTGTTAATTAAAGGTTTGAAAAAAGAAGTAGTAACAGAATAGGGAGAGAACGAGATGGATACGAATATTACTTGGCACACAGCTTCTGTTTCGAAAAATGAGAGAAGAGTGAAGAATGGGCATCATAGTTTTGTAATTTGGTTTACTGGTTTATCAGCTTCGGGTAAATCTACAGTAGCGAATGCGGTTGCTCGTAAACTATTTGAAAAGAATATTGGAAATTATGTGTTAGATGGGGATAATATTCGCCATGGTTTAAATAAAGACTTAGGTTTTTCTGAAAGTGATCGTATGGAGAATATAAGGCGTATTGGCGAAGTGGCGAAGCTATTTGTAGATCAAGGTACTGTTGTTCTTACAGCGTTCATTTCACCATTTCGAGTAGATCGAAAACAAGTTAGGGATCTATTAGCGGCAGATGAGTTTATAGAAGTGTTTGTAAAATGTCCAATTGAAGAGTGTGAAAAACGTGATCCAAAAGGGTTATACAAAAAAGCGAGACAAGGTGATATTAAAGATTTTACAGGTATTGATTCACCGTATGAGGAACCAGATCGAGCGGAATTAATTGTAGAAACGCACAAGTATTCTATTGAAGAATGTGCAGAACAAATCGTGAAGTACTTACAAGAGCGTAGTTTTGTCCCGTTGTTTGCTGGGAAGTAAAACGCCCACCTCAAAATTCGGCTGGAGCAGGCTGTAAATGCCCGATTGGTGAGGGTTGATTAAAGTTTCACTTTATATAGGGGGATTTAAAAATGAGTTATGAAAAAGTATGGGCTAATAATGAAAAATTAAATCAGACTGAGAAAAATAAATTAGCAAAAGATGGTTTGGAAATTTTTAATGATATTCCTTACTATGCGGAAAATGGATTCGAATCTATTCCGAAAGAAGAGTGGGACGCATTTAAATGGGCAGGATTGTATTTGCAAAGACCGAAAGAAGCTGGCTATTTTATGATGCGTGTAAATATTCCTTCAGGGATTATTACAAATGCGCAGGCGGAAGTGCTTGCTTCTATCGCTGAGGATTATGGACGTGATGTAATAGATATTACGACAAGACAGGCGATTCAGTTTCACTGGTTAGAAATTCAGCAAATGCCAGATATTTTTAAAAGATTAGCAAGAGTTGGGTTATCTTCAGCAGGGGCGTGTGGTGATATAACACGTAATATTACAGGTAATCCACTTGCAGGAATTGATGCGAATGAACTGTTTGATACAACGCATATTGTGAAGGAGGTATATGACTATTTCCAACATAATGAAGAGTTTTCTAACTTACCACGTAAATTTAAAATGTCTATTAGTTCTAACGTTTATAACTCGGCAAACGCAGAGATTAACTGTGTTGCATTTACACCTGCTACGAAAGAAATAGATGGTGAGAAAAAAGTTGGTTTTCATATAAAAGTAGGCGGTGGATTATCAGCCCGTCCATATTTAGCTGATGAATTAGATGTGTTCGTTTTACCAGAAGAAGTGAAGGCGGTAGCAATTGGGATTGCTACTATATTCCGTGATTTTGGATATCGCGAGAAACGTCATTTAGCTCGTTTGAAATTTCTTGTTGCAGACTGGGGAGCAGAGAAATTTAAAGAGAAACTAATAGAGTATACAGGACCATTGCAAAGTAAAGGAGAAAGTGCACTTAAAGGATGGAATGCAGGCTATTTTTATGGTGTTCAAGATCAAAAACAAGATGGATTAAAATATGTCGGTTTTAATGTGCCGGTAGGTCGTTTACATGCAAAAGAAATGTTTGAGATTGCAAGAATTGCAAAGCAGTATGGAAATGGACAAATTCGTACGTGTAACTCACAAAACTTCATCATTCCGAATGTTCCACCAGAAAATGTAACGGGTTTATTAAGTGAACCGTTGTTTGAAGCGATATCTGCAAGTCCGAAATCATTTATTGGTCATGCGGTTTCATGTACTGGTATTGAATATTGCAATCTTGCTCTAGTAGAAACGAAAGAAAGATTACGGAAAATTGCAGAATACTTAGATACAGAAATTGCACTTGATGTTCCAGTTCGAATTCATATGGTAGGATGCCCAAATTCATGTGGTCAACGTCAAATTGCTGACATCGGATTACAAGGGGTAAAAATGAAAACGAAGGAAAAAGGGATTGTTGAAGCATTTGAAATATATGTAGGTGGAACGTTGTTAGATGGCGGTGCCTATAATCAAAAGTTAAAAGGGAAAATAGATGGCGAGGATTTACCGGATGTACTCGCATCATTTATAAGTTATTTTAAAGAGAATAAGTTACCTGCCGAAACATTTTATGATTTTGTCGGACGTATCGGTGTAGATACATTGCAAATAGCTTTAAATAACGTGTTAGAAGAAGTAATAGCGTCTTAGGAGGGGCAATATGGAATTATATCGATTTGAAGCTGTGTTAGCGAATAATATCGTTCCGATTGTTGTTGTTGCTCAAAGTGAAGAGCAGGCATTTAAGCTTGCGGAGATTGAGCTTGAAAAGCATTTTTTACCGTTGCCAGAAGTAAAGGAAATCTCCTTATTTGAAAAAAAGAAGATTCGAAAAGGTGCGGCATTTGTTGTTCATGAGTAAATAACATTGAAATACGAACGTATACTAACTTCCATTCATGCATAAGGATGGAAGTTTCATTTTAATAGTAGAAATGAGGAGAGATGATGGGGAAGGTGTATATAGTTGGAGCGGGTCCTGGCGATCCGGATTTAATTACTGTTAAAGGATTGAAATGTATTGAGAAGGCAGATGTTATTTTATATGACCGTCTCGTGAATAAAGAATTGCTTTCATATGCAAAGCCTGAAGCGGATTTAATTTATTGCGGGAAACTCCCGAATTATCACACGATGAAGCAAGAGACAATTAACACATTTCTTATTAAATATGCGAAAAAAGGAAAAGTTGTAACGAGGTTAAAGGGCGGTGATCCATTTGTATTTGGTAGAGGGGGGGAAGAAGCTGAAGCGTTAGCAAAGCAGGGTGTACCATTTGAAATCGTTCCTGGAATTTCAGCTGGAATAGCTGCACCTGCTTATGCTGGTATTCCGGTGACGCATCGTGATGCAAGTGCGAGTTTTGCGGTTGTGACAGGGCATAGAAAAGAAGGTGCTGAAGAGGAAGTGAAGTGGGAAAATTTAGCGAAAGGTGTAGAGACCTTGGCAGTATATATGGGAGTTAGTAATTTGCCCTACATATGCGAACAACTTATGAAGCATGGAAAAGATAAAGGTACACCTGCTGCTATTATTGAACGGGGAACGACGTCTATGCAGCGTACAGTTGTCGGGACGTTAGGGACAATTGTAGATGTTGCGAGAAAAGAACAAATTCAAAATCCGAGTATGATTGTAATTGGAGAAGTTGTCCGTTTTAGAGAGAAAATTCATTGGTTTGAAAAACAAACGGAACAGACTTATCAAGTAAGCGGAGTGTTATAAAATGAAAGCCATCTTATATATATGTCATGGAAGTCGTTTGAGGGCAGCGAAAGAAGAGGCAATTCAATTTATTACGACATGTATGAGCCGTATAGAAGCGGCTATTCAAGAAGTTTGTTTTTTAGAGCTGGCGAATCCTTCTATTGAAGAAGGATTTCGTACATGTGCGAAGCGTGGTGCGACAGAGATTATTGCTATTCCTGTTTTCTTATTAGCAGCAGGCCATGTGAAGAATGATATTCCTTTTGAATTACAAAAGTTAAATAATCAATACCCTAATATTAAAGTGACGTATGGTAATCCGTTTGGTGTATCAGAGACGCTTATAAAGTCGGTATATAACGGAAGTGGTATTGAAGAATATAAAGATGAAGTAACACTTTTACTCGTTGCAAGGGGTAGTAGCGATCCTGAAACTTTACAAGATATAAATCGGATCGCTACTTTATTTCAAGCAGAAGAAAAAATTGCTAAAGTAGAAGTTTGTTTTTTAGCAGCTGCGGAGCCGAAATTTGAGGAGAAATTAAAGGAAGTTGTAGAGCGAAAAGAAGGGTGTATTATTGTATTACCTTATTTGTTATTTACAGGCTTACTTATGAAACATATTGAGAAAGAAGTGCGTCAATATGAGTTGGATGAGATAAAAATAAGTCCGTATTTAGGAAAAAATGAAGTGGTTCAAGATATGTTAATTCAGAAAACGAAGGAGTTATTGAAGGGAGATTCATATGTATCCACTTACAGTGCAAGTTAATAAGAAACGGGTTGTTGTCATTGGTGGAGGAAAAGTTGCCGGATTTAAAATAATTCCTTTACTCAAACAAGGTGCGGATATAGTAGTAGTAAGTCCAGAATTAGATGTAAATTTAGTGAAACTTGTGGAGGAGAAGAAAATTCGTTGGTATCAAAGAGAGTATGAAAAAAGTGATATTAAAGATGCTTTTTTAGTTGTTGCGGCGAGTAGTGATTCTATATTAAATGAACAAGTTGCTGAAGATGCTGCAAAGAATCAATTGGTAAATGTTATTACGAACCCGGAAAGTGGCAATGTTCACTTTCCGGCAGCGATTCATCGTGGGTTACTTAATATAGCGGTTTCTACCGGAGGAGCAAGTCCAAAACTCGCAAAAAAAATTCGAGATGATATCGCGAATAAATACGATGAAACATACGAAATATATTTAGATTTTTTATATGAAGTAAGGGTGAAGTTAAAAGACTTACAGTTAGAAAAGAAAGAACGGCATATATTACTACAAGAAGTATTGAAATCAGCATATGTGCAAAATGAGAGAAAAAGAGAACAGTTTTTACAAGAATTAGAGGAGAGAGTTCTAAAGAGATAAAAAGTAAATAGCGCTTTACAAGTATAAAAATATAATTTATAATCACAAGTAACTTCAATAGATGAAATCGATGAGCAAGAAGAGTACGTATATTTGATGCGTTCAGAGAGCTGGGGTAAGGTGTGAGCCCGGTACGATAAAATATACAGAATGGGCTTGCGAGAGGTATGTTGAACATTGTAGTAGGCAACCCGGGTTCCGCCGTTAAAAGGATAGAGTATCGGAATGATTCCTGTACTTGAACAAGTGGGATTTATCAGTCCAATTGAGGTGGTACCACGGTATTTACATTACATATATCGTCCTCTACATGCATATTTGCGTGTAGGGGACTTTTTTATTTTCTAAAGGAGGTGTGCGAGTATGAAATGAAAGTGTATAATTGTTAAAAGTTTAAATATTCAGAAAAGGGGAATTTATGATGAAAGAAACACAGCAATGGACGTCGAAAATAGGCTTTGTACTCGCAGCAGCCGGAGCAGCAGTAGGTCTTGGTGCGATATGGAAATTTCCATATGTTGCAGGTAATGGCGGGGGAGGCGCATTCTTCCTAGTCTTCTTACTATTAACTATATTTATTGGGATGCCGCTATTACTAGCAGAATTTGTTATTGGTCGTAGTACACAAAAAGAGGCAGTTACAGCGTATAAAGTATTAGTGCCAAATAGTAAAGTATATCCTTGGATTGGTCGTATGGGAGTTGTAACATGTTTTAGTGTACTCTCTTTCTATAGTGTTGTAGGTGGATGGATTTTACTGTATTTATACTACAGTGTTACAGGTAGTTTCTGGAATGGTGTTGTCGATTATGCGAGTGTGTTTGGTGAGGCGATTTCAAATCCAGTAAGTGCGATTGGAGCGCAATTTATCTTTATGCTTTGTACTATTTTTGTCGTAAGTAAAGGTGTAGAGAAAGGTATAGAAAAGGCAAGTAAGTATATGATGCCATTATTATTTATTTTATTTATCGCGATTATTATTCGTGCGTTGACACTTGATGGTGCTTTTGCTGGAGTAGAGTTCTTCTTAAAACCTGACTTTTCAAAGCTTACAGCAGATACGATTTTATATGCGATGGGACAATCTTTCTTCTCACTAACAGTAGGTGCCTCGGTAATGGTAACGTATAGTTCGTATTTAAAGAAAGAAGAACATTTAGCGAAATCAGCAACATCTATTGTAAGTTTAACTGTTTTCGTTACAGTACTTGCGGGATTAGCGATTTTCCCAGCGATTTTCGCATTAGGAGTTAAACCGACGGAAGGACCGGGATTACTGTTTATCGTCCTTCCAGCCGTATTTGCAAAAATACCATTTGGACAATTTTTCTTTATTATGTTTTTAATTTTATTCTTCTTTGCGACTTTAACATCAGCTATTTCAATGCTTGAAATTGTAGTAGCATCTGTTGCGAAAGGTAATGAAAAGAAGCGTCCTTCAGCATCATTATTAATTGGTATTCTTATTTTTGCAGTTGGAATTCCGTCAGCATTATCGTTTGGAATTATGAGTGATGTGAAAATATTTGGGAAAACATTCTTTGATTTCGTTGACTTCTCGGTAAGTAATGTATTGCTGCCGCTAGGGGTACTAGCTATTTCGCTATTTGTACCAAATAAAATGAGTAAAGAGTTATTAATGAAAGAATTAGAAGTTACGGAAACGAAAGGGAAGACGTTATTTAACATTTGGTTCTTCTTGCTTCGTTATGTTATTCCAGTAACTGTAATTATCGTATTTTTAAATGCGATAGGCGTATTTAAAATGTTTGCATAAAAAAGACGGGGGTCCCCCGTCTTTTTTATGCTGACATTGATGAATGTAATAGACGATTATATGCTTTGTAGGCTGTAACGACTGCGATGAAAGAACCGATTAAAAACAATGCTGAGCCGCCAAATGTAAATAACCGGCCAATATACGTTTCTCTAGCTTCTTCTATTTTTTGTTGTAATTGTGTATCCATCTTTGATCACCCCGTAAACGATAGGCATTTAGTTATAGTCTATGTAGAATGCCTATAGTGTGTGAAGTGTAAAGAAAAAAACTCGGTATGCACCGAGTTTTTTATAATCCGATATATGAAGATGGATCAACTGCGTTTGTCTTGCCGACATTCCATTCTCCAAGGTGAAGTTCGAAGTGTAAATGTTGCCCGTATGATTGGCCAGTATTCCCCATGAATCCAAGTTGAGTGCCTTGTTTTACAGTTTGTCCATTTGATACAGAACGGCTACTCATATGTGCATATACTGTCGTGTATGTCTTTCCGTTTATACGGTGAGATAAGTACACAACATTTCCGTAACTAGATGAGAATTCCGAGCGGATAACTACACCATCTGCAGCAGCAATAATTGGAACCGTTCCCGAAGCGGCAATATCGATACCTTTATGGTTATCTAAAGAACGTGTACCAAACCCAGAAGTTTTTGATCCAGCTGCTGGTTTAATAAAGCCGCCAGTATTTGTATCGTGTGGCGGTGAAGCTGCTTGAGCTTTTTGAGCAGATGTAGTAGCTTGTTTAGCTTCTTCTGCCTTGCGGGCTTCCTCGGCTTTACGAGCCTCTTCTGCACGTTTTTCTTCTTCAATTGCTTTTTGAACAGCTTGACGCTGATTTTCTAAAATGCCTTTTGATTCTTCTAGTCCTTCAATCTCTGAATCTACTTTTGCTACTTTCGTATGTAGATCATTAATAAATGATTGTTGCTGTTGCTGGTTTGTTTGTAGCTCTTGTTGTTTTTGGATTAATCTTTGTTCGGCCTCTTTTAGTTGTTGTTCTTTTTTCTCAACAGCCTCTTTTTCTGTCGCCACAGCATTTTGATCGGTTGTTTGTTTTTTCACAATATCTGTATCATTGTTTAAAATTAAACTGACGGAGTACATATTATCAATAAGGTCAGCAATGTTTGCAGAGTTTGTTAATACCTCTGTAATGATGTTTGTACGTGGTTTTTCTTGCATAGATTGTAATCGTTGTTTAATAACTTCCTGACGTGTATCTATGTTTGTTTGTAATTGTTCTATATGTTTCTTTTTGTCAGCAATTACTTGTTGTGTTTTGCTAATTTCTTTTTTTGTATCGTTTAATTCAGCCTCGTTTTTATTAATAGAAGTAGTTAATTCGTCGATTTTTTTCTGTAAATCTTGGATTTCTTTTTCTATTTGTTCTTTCTCAGCTGATTTATTTTGTAAGTCATTTTGTTTGCCGTCTAATTCTGATTGTATATTCGATAATTTATCTTGATTTGTTTCAGCGTATACGGGTGAAAGTAATGGGGAAGCAAAAATCGTTCCTGCTGCTAAAACACTAAACGCTGCAAATTTCTTTTTCATGGTTGTCTGGCTCCTTTCCCTATGAATGTTATATATCATAAGAAGAAGTGTGTCTATCGTTGTAATCATAATGTAAAGAAAATTTTATAAAATTGCTAAGTTTTGTCGGAATTTATCATTTTTCAACAGTAATTGTCATGAAAGTTATATTTTTTTACATATGAAATAAAGGTATATTTAGGTATTTTTATAAAATAAAGGAATAAACAGAATTGTTGTATATAGCGAAAAATTATGTAGGGAGTCAATTAAACACTAGTAAGGAATCGTTCTCATGTTAGGTTTTCTGACATGGGTTTTATTTTTGTCAAGAAAATTATTTGCGTTCGGGAAAAGTTATTTTGTTGTCAGATTTAATTTTTTGATTTATGATTTTTAACAGGGACAAAATGTAGTGAATTGTCGAATAATATATAATACTCTTAATTTCTTAGTTTTATAGAGATAGAATGAGGGATAGAGTGATACATCGAAGAGGGGGTTACAACAAATATGAAAAGAATAGGACTTGCATGGCAAATATTAATAGGTCTTGCGTTAGGTATTGCAGTTGGTGCGATTTTCTTTGATAATCCAGCAGTTGCGAAGTACTTACAACCAATTGGTGATGTTTTCATCCGATTAATTAAAATGATCGTTGTACCGATTGTTGTAGCAAGTATTGTTGTTGGGGTTGCTGGTGTTGGCGATGTTAAGAAGTTAGGTCGACTAGGCGGAAAAACAATTATTTACTTTGAAATTATTACAACACTTGCAATTGTTGTTGGTCTATTAATAGCGAACATTTTCCAACCTGGAAAAGGCGTTGATATGGATAAGTTAACAAAAACAGATATTTCTAAATATACACATACGACAGAGCAAGTACAAAGTCATTCGTTTGCGGATACGTTTGTAAATATTGTTCCGACGAACATTATGAAATCATTAGCTGATGGTGATATGCTTGCTATTATTTTCTTCTCTGTATTATTTGGTTTAGGTGTAGCAGCAATTGGTGAACGTGGTAAACCAGTTCTACAATTTTTCCAAGGTGTAGCAGACGCAATGTTTTACGTAACGAACCAAGTTATGAAGTTTGCACCATTTGGTGTATTCGCATTAATTGGTGTTACAGTTTCTACATTCGGTTTAGCTTCATTAATTCCGTTAGGGAAATTACTAATTGTAGTATACGGAGCAATGATCTTCTTCGTTGTAGTTGTCTTAGGACTTACAGCGAAAATATTTGGAATTAACATTTTCCAATTCTTTAAGATTTTAAAAGACGAGCTGATCTTAGCGTATTCTACAGCAAGTTCAGAAACAGTTTTACCGAAAATCATGGAGAAAATGGAAAAGTTCGGTTGTCCGAAAGCAATTACATCTTTCGTTATTCCGACAGGTTATTCATTTAACTTAGATGGATCAACTTTATATCAAGCAATTGCGGCTATTTTCTTAGCACAAATGTACGGTATTGATTTATCTATTTCTCAACAAATTACATTATTACTTGTATTAATGGTTACATCAAAAGGTATCGCAGGTGTACCGGGCGTATCATTCGTTGTATTATTAGCAACGCTTGGTACAGTAGGTATTCCAGCAGAAGGTTTAGCCTTTATTGCAGGTATTGACCGTATTCTAGATATGGCTCGTACAGCAGTTAACGTTGTAGGTAACTCTTTAGCAGCTGTAGTTATGTCTAAGTGGGAAGGTCAATATGACGCTGAAAAAGGACAAGCCTATTTAAAAGAGATATCTGAAAAGGGTCAAGCAGCTTAATTATAATATGAACAAGCTCTCACATAATATATGTGGGAGCTTTTCTATATATAGAAGAGGAGCGGGCGTAATGAAACGTAAATATGGTGACGGTTCTTCGTGGAAGCGACTAATAGAGAAGGATTATATGGTTAAGCAAGTAGAAGAGGGCATGCTAGGAATACTGGACATAAAAAAGGTGAGAGAACCTAGTTATAAAGAATATGATGGTAAAGAAATTTGTGTCGCAGGTAATGAGTATACGTGGATTCAGTATTTCATAAAAGGGAAAAACTTTGCGATTACAGCTATGTTAGATAATAAGGGGAATTTAGTACAATATTATATTGATGTGACGAAAGAATACGAAATAGACGACCGGGGTTTACCGTATTTTGATGATTTATATTTAGATGTAGTGCTATTGCCGAATGGTAAGATGTATGTATTGGATGAAGATGAGTTAGAGGACGCTTATAAAAATGGTGATGTTACAAAGGAAGAATATGAATTAGCCTGGCAAACAACGAAATGGATCATGGAAGCCATAAACAATAGTGAATTTTATTGGATTTCAATATTAGATAAAGAAATCAAAAAGTTAAAATGATTGGTGTATTCATATTTTTGTATAATTACCAAAAAAATCTATACAAAAAATAATTGACTTTTGTTTTGTAAGCGAGTAAAGTTAGGGAAGAAATTATTATTAAAAAATAAATATGAAACCTTCTTATAAAGAGAGGCGGAGGGACTGGCCCTACGATGCCTCGGCAGCGGACTCGATTTTAGAGTGCTGTGCCAAATCCAGCAAGCATGTGCTTGAAAGATGAGAAGAGCGTTCCTTATAGATGTATAAGACCTCTTCTCGTTGGAAGAGGTCTTTTGTTATTCATTAAAAAAAGGTTGAAACTAGGGAGAGATGGTACTTTGAAAGAAACGAGAGGAAATGGTTTAGCTTTATTACCACTTGGGATATTTTTAGCGCTATTTATTGGTTCTGGAATTATTACGGGTGATTTCTATAAATTGCCGATACTTGTAGCGATTTCAATTGCTGTAGGAATTGCTTTGGTGATGAATCGTAAAGAAAGTTTTAATGTGAAAGTAGAAAGATTCGCTAAAGGTGCAGGAAATCCGGATATTATGATTATGGTATTAATTTTTGTACTTGCAGGTGCATTTTCTGAAACAGCAAAAGGAATGGGCGGAGTAGACTCAACTGTTAATTTAGCGTTAACTATTTTGCCACCAGGATTTATCGTAGCTGGAATTTTTGTTATAGGTGCGTTTATTTCATTAGCGATGGGAACTTCAATGGGAACAATTGCAGCGTTAGCACCGATTGCTGTAGGTATTAGTGGACAAACTGATATCTCAATTGCACTTACGATGGCTACTGTTGTTGGTGGAGCGATGTTTGGTGATAATTTATCATTTATTTCAGATACAACAATCGCAGCTGTTCGTTCGCAAGGAACAGAAATGAAAGATAAGTTTAAAACGAACTTTTTAATTGTATTGCCAGCTGCTATTATTACAATTGTACTATTAGTAATAATTACTTCAGGAAGTGATACGCAGGTTAAAGCTCATAGTTTTGATTGGATAAAGATTTTACCGTATGCAGGAGTACTTATTACCGCGCTACTTGGCTGGAATGTACTTATTGTGTTAACTGGTGGAACTGTATTATCTGGCGCTATCGGTCTTATAGATGGAAGTTACACGTTGGAGAGTTTCTTTAAAAGTGTAACGACTGGAATGGGCGGTATGATGGAGTTAGTATTACTTGCTATTTTAATCGGAGGTATGGTTGAACTAATTCAATATAATGGTGGGATTCAATATTTAATGAATCTTTTAACGCGTAATATTCGTTCGAAAAAAGGCGCAGAGTTCGGTATTGCTGGTTTAGTGAGTATGACGAATATGTGTACAGCGAATAATACGATTTCAATTATCTTTACAGGCCCGCTTGCGAAAAACATTGCAGATCAATATGAAATTGATCCCCGTAAATCAGCAAGTGTATTAGACCTTTTCTCATGTTGTGTGCAAGGATTAATTCCGTATGGTGCTCAAATGTTAACTGCGGCAGGGTTTGCTGCTTTATCTCCGATTGAACTGTTACCGTATGCATTTTATCCAATTTTAGTTGGGGTATGTGGAATTGTTTCGATTTTGATTGGATTTCCGAAGTTTTCGAAAGTGGCGGAGAAAAAAGAGTATCATAAAACAGCATAATTTAATATGAATGATAACTTTAGTAATTGAAACCGTGTAGAGAATATTCTCTGCACGGTTTTTTTATGTGTGGTAAAAGAGTGAATCATCCTATTCTACCTTATGTTTTTTACAGAAGGCTGAATGTATCTCGGTCTTAAGTCTGAGTTGAAAACGGTTCTTAAGCTCGTTATGGAAAAATGAAAAAATAGTTAAGATAAGAGTATCAAATCGAAGGGAGGCAAGCACAAGATGAAACAATTTCTAGCGTTTATCGCGGCCGGTATTTTGGCTTTAATTGCTCTTGGTAGTCTTGCTGGTATTGTAGGATTCGCAATCGGAGCAGGAGTTGTGTACTGGAGCTATAAATCATTTGTGCGAGCTAAATCATTTTTTGGAAAGCTAGCTTGGGGCATTGTTGGTTTAATCGGTTTATCCATTGCACTTTCTCATTCACCAGCATTAATTGGTATCGCTGCATTGGTAGTTTTGTACTACGGATACCGTGAATGGAAAAAAGAAAAAGATGTAGTTGTTGATTCAGCTTCAGAAAGTTCTAAACCATATAGCAACTTTGAAGATGAGTGGAACAAATTAATGAAAAACTAAAACAATAAACCAATAAATTATAAATAAAGTAGAAGAGAGGAAGATTTATAATGAAACAATCTTTATTCGGACGTGTACGCGATGCAATTTTAGCTGATTTTCATAATGTGTTAGATGAGAAAGAAAGAAAAAATCCAATTGCAATGTTAAACCAATATTTACGCGATAGTGAGCGTGAAATAACAAAAATTGAGAAGTTAATTCAGCGTCATAAAACATTAAAATCTAACTTCGCTCGTGAGCTTGAGCAAGCACGCTATTTTGTTAACAAAAGATCAAAGCAAGCTATCATTGCTCAAGAAGCAGGCGAATTACAACTGCATGAACGTGCATTAGAAGAAGTGGCGTATTATGAAGGGCAAGTAACTCGCTTAGAAGAAATGTATGCTGGTGTTGTAGAGCAAATTGATGAGTTAGAGCGTCGTCTTTCAGAAATGAAAAATAAATTAAAAGAAATGAACGCAAAGCGTATGGAATTAATGGCTCGTGAAAATATGGCGCATGCAAACCGCCGTATGAATACTGCTATTCATAAAATGGATGAAAATAATCCGTTCTTACGATTCGAAGAAATTGAAGATCACATTCGTGACATAGAGCTTCGTATAAATGAAGAGCATGAGCGTGATACATTTGATATGAAAATTGCAAAGCTTGAGCGTGAAATGAAAGAGAAAAATGAAGTATCGTTAACGAAAGAAGTAACAAAATAATTGTAGTATATTATAAAACAGGCTTATGATATAGTGATAGGAGAAAAGGTGTTGGAAAGCAATGCCTTTTCTTCTATGTATATGTGACAAGGAGGGGGGAGCTGAAATGAAGAAGCGCTTTTCAAAAACACAATTAATGGGGATGCTCCTCATCATATTTGGATTCGGTCTATTTCTTGATATGATACTTGGACATTTTGAACCAGGTGGTCTAATTTTTGCATTTATTATGCTTATGTTTGGAAGACATTATCGAAAGAAGAATCGTTACGTAAGAGGGAATGTATTTTTATTTGTCGGTGGTATAGTATTCTTATTCTTCTTATTTTCATCAGCAGCGTTTGTACTTGTCGTATTTGCTTGTTTAGCTTTAATTGGTTATCAACTGATTCAACAAGGACATCAGCAAAAAGTAATGAAAGTTGAAATTAAAGAAAAGGGATATATAGATGAAGAAAAACAAATATATCGTACAGAACCGTATATAAAAAATATGTTCGTAGGCAATGTACGAATGATGGATCATATTTATGAACTTGAAGATATTAACGTCCAATATGGTGCTTGTGATGTCGAGATTGATTTAACAACTGCTATGATTCCGGAGGGAGAAACGGTAATTGTTATTCGAGGTGTCGTTGGTAACATTCGTTTATATGTACCGTATGATATTGAATTGTCTTTAAATCATTCTGTAATTGTTGGGCGAGTACTCCTGCCAGGGCATGAAGAAACAGGTTTTAATCGTAATGTTACATTTAGAACAGAACAGTATAAAGAAGCTCCTCGTCGTATAAAAATCATTTCTTCACTTGTAGTAGGTGATACGGAAGTGAGGAAAGTATAATGAAAAAACAAAAAAATATTTCGTGGATGTATATTCGTTATTCGATGTTATCCTCAGTGAGTATCGCACTTATTTGTACAATTGTGTATGTATGGAAAAGCGAGCAACAAGTTTATGATTTATTATGGGAAGAATCCATCGCTTCTGTTCCAATTGGCTTGTTTATTATGAGCACAAGTCTCCTTATCGGGGGGATTATAGGATATGCAATCGGCTATTATATTGAGCAGCGTATACAAGGATTAAATACGTTTCTATTTGAAGTAGAACGAGGGAATTTTCCGAACGATGTTTCATTTACTGCGGATGATGAATTCCATGAAGTGGAACGAAAAGTAATCGGCCTTGCTCGTCGATTAGAGGAGCAAGCGGGATTATTTCAAAAAGTAACGAATGAACGAGCCCATTGGAATGAAGAGATGAGGCAAGAGGCGATTTCTCAAGAAAGGCATAGATTAGCAAGGGAACTGCATGATTCAGTAAGTCAGCAGCTTTTTGCAATGTCGATGATGATGTCAGCCATTAATGAACAAGTAGCTGAAATTCCAGACACGACAAAAAAACAATTACAACTTGTTGAAAATATGGTCGTAAATGCACAATCAGAAATGAGAGCATTGCTCTTACATCTACGCCCAGTACAGTTAGAAGGTAAGAAGTTAACAGAGGGTATAGAAGAATTATTAACAGAACTGTCTAGAAAGCAACATATGAAAATTGAATGGTTAATTGAGCCAATTGAATTAAAAAAAGGTGTAGAAGATCATTTATTCCGTATTGTACAAGAAGCTCTATCAAACACGTTACGACATGCGAAGGCAAAGAAAACGGAAGTACGTCTTCGTAAAATAGATCAATATGCGATTTTAAAAATTATTGATGACGGTGTTGGCTTTGAAGTGGGAGTGAATAAAGCGGGTTCATACGGTTTACGATCAATGCAAGAGCGTGTTCATGAAATTGGTGGAACATTAAAAGTACTTAGCTTTCCGGCAAAAGGTACGCAAATTGAAGTGAAAGTGCCAATTATGATTGAGAAAGGGGGAGAATCATGATAAAAGTATTACTAGTTGATGATCATGAAATGGTTCGAATGGGAGTATCAGCATATTTATCAACGCAGCCAGATATTGAAGTAGTTGGTGAAGCTGAAAATGGAAGAAAAGGTTCAGAGCTAGCGTTGCAATTAAGACCAGATATTATTTTAATGGATCTTGTTATGGATGAAATGGACGGGGTTGAAGCGACACGTGCTATTATTCAAGAATGGCCAGAAGCGAAAATTGTAGTTGTAACGAGCTTTTTAGATGATGAAAAGCTATATCCTGTTATCGAGGCAGGAGCGACAAGTTATTTATTAAAAACATCCCGAGCAAGTGATATTGCAGACGCTGTAAGAGCTACTTATGATGGAGAAACGGTATTAGAGCCGAAAGTTACTGGCAAAATGATGTCTCGTATGCGCCAGAAAAAAGAACAACCTTTACATGAGGAGTTAACAGAAAGAGAGTCTGAAATTTTGTTATTAATTGCAGAGGGGAAAAGTAATCAAGAGATTGCAGATGAGTTATTTATTGCCCTCAAAACAGTAAAGACACATGTGAGTAACATATTAAATAAGCTAAATGTAAGTGATCGTACACAGGCGGTTATTTATGCATTTAGACATCAATTAACGAAATGATAAAGTGAAACTTTAATCAGTGGGGGGTTATTCCTACTGATTATTAGCCTTCACCAATCGGGCTTTTACGGGCAGTTATCTCCCGCTTACCTTCCTCGTATTCGCTGGATTTTGAGGGGGAGTCTTACTGCCCGTTAATGCGGGGGAAAGTGAAATTTTAATCAGCGGGGGAGATTCCTCGCTGATTATTAGCTTGCATCAATTTGGATTTGGCAGTAAAATCGTTGCATCTTTTTATTGACGATAAATAATGTAAGCGTTATCATTAAGCTGTTAACAGTACATACAGAGGGGAGAATGTATATGTTAGTTCAAACTATATTCGAAATGGATAAGTCTAAAAAATTAGGGGACTATGTGAACGCATTACAAGCGCTTTGTGAACAATATAATGTTGAAACAGATAAAATTGCAATTATTGAGGCGACAGAAGAGTATTATTTATTTTTAGTAAAGCAAGAAGATTGCTATGATGTTGTCAAAGTAGAGACAGTTGATACAAATATTGAATATTATACGAAAGCGTATAAAATAAGCAGTTTTAATCATACTGCTTATCAAATGTAAAAAAACTCCCTTTCGGGAGTTTTTTTAGGATGCTTTTGCTTCGCTGGATTCGGTTAGTAGGGGAACTTTTTTCGCACCGCTTAGCTTAGCGATAGTAAGGCCGATAAGAGCTCCGGCTAATGCTGGTACTAGCCAGCCTATTCCTTCATTATATAAAGGGATAAATTCAAAATAGGGTGTGATAAATGAAACTGGAATACCGCCTTGTTTTAATCCGTCAAATACGCTCACAACTGCTGCCCCGAATAAAGCACCTACATAAACAGATCGATAACCGCCGAAATATTTATGTAGTAAAGATAGGAGAACGAGTACAATCGCAATTGGATATACAACAAGTAGAATTGGAACAGAGATGGCGATAATTTTTGTTAAACCTAAGTTAGCAACTAGTAACCCTAATGCGCAAATGATACTCGCGAATGCTTTATATGAGAATGTAGTCAATAATGTTGCGAAATATTGACTGCATGCAGATACGAGTCCAACGCATGTCGTTAAGCAAGCGAGTGTAACGATAAGAGACAATAGAAGAAGACCATATGGACCGAATAGTTGTTGTACGATAACAGTAAGTAGCTGTCCACCATTTTTTGCGTATCCGAGAGAGACGCTAGTCGCACCGAGCCAGCCAAGTGCGCCATATACAAGTACGAGTCCGGTAGCAGCAATAAATCCTGCTTTTGCTGTTGCAATGGCAATGGTTTTACGATCATTCACACCTTTAGAGCGAATGGCATTTACAACGATAATCCCAAATGCAAGTGCTGAAATAGTATCCATCGTTAAATATCCTTCCATAAAACCTTTGAAGATTGGGGAAGTTTGATATTCTTGCATTGCTTGTCCGGATTGCCCAAGTGGTGTAAATACACTTTTAACAAACAATAAGAAAATAGAGAGTAATAAAATAGGTGTTAATATATTTCCGATACGGTCAACAAGTTTAGATGGATTTAAACTAAGCCAAAATACGATAGCAAAGAAGATGACTGTGTATAAAAATAACGTTAGGCTACTAGAGCGAATTGTTTCTGGTAAGAAAGAACTAACACCCATTTCGTAGGCGACGTTAGCGACGCGCGGAATCCCCATAGATGGACCGATTGCAATATATACAACTACGGTAAAGAAAATTCCGAATAATGGGTGAACATGACTTGCAAGTTGTTGCATACCGTTTCCTGATAAAGAAATTGCAATAACAGTTAATAAAGGTAAGCCGACTCCTGTTAGTAAAAATCCAATCATTGCAGGCCAAAAGTTTTCACCTGCATTTTGTCCAAGCATGGGAGGGAAAATTAAATTACCTGCCCCAAAAAATAAAGAAAATAGCATAAGACCTGTGAAAAAAATATGTTTTTTTGATACAGTGTTCATTGTTTTTTTCCTCCTTTTTTAAAATTCATTTGTAAGAACATAAAAAACTCGCCCCTAAAGAAAGGGACGAGTTATATTTACCCGCGATACCACCCTAATTTATACATGTAGAAATAAATCTATATGTATACGGCTTTGCAACGTACAACATGATACGTGTTCCTTGTAACGGGGGACAGCCGGTAAGAACTTACTGTAACATTCGGTTCTACTTCTCGGAGATGATTTTCGGCTACGCACTGAACGTTGGCTTTCAGCAAATCGCCAACTCTCTGGGGAACAGTCTTATAACGTACTCGTTCTCGTCAATGAATTTTAGTTCAAGTATTCTGACAGTATTGTTGCATGTTTTTTTTTGAAAGTCAATATGTTTTTTGGAAGATATATTTATATGCGGAAATATCGAAGATGATATTTGTTATTGTGAAGGAAATGATGAAGTGTAAAACGGGAGTGAATAGTTGTAGAGAATTGTAAAATTTGTAGAGAAAGTTGATATTTATAGGAGTAAAGAAGGTATTAATAGAATTTACAGAGAATAATAAAACAATCCACTTGCTGGAAAGAACAAACCAAAAGAGGTGACTGAAATGCTTGCGATGGGAGTATTATTTGGCATTATTGCTATAATTGGTTTTATGTGGTTATATTATTCGCGTTCGTTTAAACAAGCAGAAGTTTTACTCTTTCAAAAAGGTAGTTTGTTGACAAATCAGTCTAGATATTTAGTATGTCCGAAGTGTGGGAGTGCACAGGCCAGAAGTGGAGGATATCAAGAGTGTTGCAAAATTAGATTATGAAAGAAGGAAGCCTCACATTCATTTGTGAGGCTTCCTTCCTTACAATTTCCTGCCGCTCCAAATTGTCCACCGATCTCTTTCAATAATAGGAGAGATGTTTTGTAATGCGATTTGGATATGATGTAGAAGTTGAGCAAGCTCATGATCTGTTAATTCGTATAGAATGGATCGTCCGGTTCGAGGAGATAAGTCTTGTAGTAATGCTGCTACAGAATCGTGTATTTTTCGTACTTCCCATTGTGTTTGCGAAGGGAACACGTGAAGAGAATGCTTTTGTAATTCTTGCTGTATAGTAGCAGTTTTTGGTCTTCTTTTTGATTCGATTTCAATGAGTTTTGGAAATACCGAGAAAAAATATCCGCGAATGTGTTCAGGGCTTCCTGGAATTGTACAATCTTCAATGGTTCGATCTTGTAAAATAAGTACACCGTTTTTCTTTAATATACGAGAAGCTTCACGTAAAAATGTAGGAATGTCTTGTAAATGATGAATAACTGCGCGCGAAATAACTATGTCGAATGTTTCATCAGGATATGGGATGCTATGTGCATCACCGTGAATGAATGAAATGTTTGGAAAGCCGCTACAATTTTCTTTTGCAGCTTGTAATATCTCTTTTGAAAAATCAAGTCCAACAACATTTTTGGCTCCCATAAGAGCAAGTTCTTTCGTGTAAATACCACCGCCGCAGCCTATGTCAATTATTTGTTTGTTTTGTATATCTGTAATGTTTTTTATCATTTCCTCCCAAGAAACATGGGCATTTCTAGTTGCATATGTGTACTTATTATTTGCATCATGAAAATTAATGGACATTGTAAAATCCTCCCTTCAGTGTATAGTATAGCTTATTTAATATGATCTCATGTTTTTGTTTCTTATATGAAGGTTATAAGGATTTCTTATTAGAAAAGAGGGATTGAGTTGAAAGTGAAGTATGTAATGGTTTTATGTGTGATTTTACTAGCATCGTGTGGTCAAGCAGAACAAAAGAAAGAAACGAAACAAGTAGAGGAGACGGTGAATGAAGTGGAAGAAACAATAGGGATAACTGTTATACAAAAAAAACATAAAGAGAAAAAGTTACAGGAGTCAGAAGTTAAGGCCGTAATAGATATTATAAATAATGCGGAAAAACAAGAAATAACAGGTAGCTTTGGTGAACCTGAATATGAAATACAAATTAGTAGAGATGGGAAAAAAGAAAAGTATTATGCATGGTTAAGAGGAGAAGATCGACGAGGGTGGCTGCAATATAAGAAGGCTATGTACATGTTGAACGAAAAAGATACGGAAAAACTTTTGTCTATATTTCCAAAGATTCCAGAACAAAAAGAAGACGAGATACAGGTTGATCCTTTAACAGAAGTAACGAAAAAAGATTTGCAGATTACAGCGTTTCATATTAAAGCAGGGGATCAAAAAATGAATTATAAGGTACGTTATACGATTTCGCAATCACTTTACAACAAGTTAGCACAGGAACAAGAATATTATTTGCAATTGATTTTCCCGGAAAAGGTTCAAAAATTAATTGGAGCAAAAGAGAGTGAAATGATTTCAGGTGAAAAAGTAAAGGAGGGGTATAAACAGTATGAATTGAATGTTACTGTTCCGATAAAAGATGCTTCATTATCACAATTAAAAGCATTAGAAACATATTATGAAAATTATGATTTGAAAATATTAAATAATAAAAAAGAAAAAATAGGCGTTTTTCAAAATATCATTCAAATTGTTAAAGAGTATGGTGAAAAAATGGATTTACAAAGATAAAGTGAATAGGAAAGTCTATATGGACTTTCCTAGGAAATGATAATAGAGAGGGGAGAGAATCCCCTCTCTATTACTTTGCTTTTGCAGATGGCTCATTTATGGATTTTCGTGTAATAAGAAATGAAATCATAAGAGCGGATAGAATCATAAGAGCGATGAATAAGTGATTTGGCAACCAATCTAATAATAATAGGTAGCTAACGGTATAAAAAATAAGAGTTGAGGCTAAGAAAGAGAGAGCACCTATAATGAGAGATTGTAATTTCATTTGTATCTACCTCCTTTCATTTGTATTTTTGTCTAAAAATGGATGATATAAACATTATTTCTAAGAAAAGAAAAAAATGTGTCATAATAGAGAATAGAATAAACTGAAATGGGTGCATATAGCTCATTTCAATAAGATAAAGGAGAGGGACATGAGAAATAATAAAAAAGGATTATGGGGAATTATTGTTGCAATAGGGTTATTTTTACTATCTAAGCTAAAGTGGGTATTCGCAATCTTTAAATTAGCAAAGTTTTCAACTGTATTTAGTATGTTTCTATCACTTGGTGCATACGCAGTTATATATGGTTGGAAATTTGGAGTAGCACTTGTTTATTTGTTATTTGTTCATGAAATGGGTCATTTATGGGCGGCAAGAAGAAAAGGGATACCTACATCACCGGCAATCTTCATTCCATTTATGGGGGCTCTTATTGGAATGAAAGAGATGCCGAAAAACGCAAAAGATGAAGCGTATATTGCTTATATGGGGCCTCTTTTCGGATTACTTTCATTTTTACCGGCTATTCCACTTTATATGATCACGAAAGAGCCGTTTTGGGCACTTGTTATTTTGCTTGGAAGTATGATTAATTTCTTTAATTTAATTCCCGTTTCACCGCTAGATGGTGGCCGGATTATTTCAGTTGTAAGTACGAAAATTTGGGGAGCAGGGCTTGTTTTATTGCTAGGCTATTCAATTTACTTTAAAAGTATTTTGGGAGGATTTATTTTCATTATCGGCTGTATGGAACTATATAGAGTAATAAAGAGAGATGAGCCGATTAAAGAATTAGGTTATAGAATTGATGGAATGAAAGAATATGTTGCTAAGCTTGAAGAGGAACTAAAAGAAACTGGTGCTGTGCATCGGACTATATACATGATGCATCATGAGATGAATGTATTAAGACAAAGAGAGCATGCAAAAGAATTAAAAACAGGGGAACTTCAAAGAATGGAAGTGTTAGAGCATCTTTTGCCGAAGTTTGAGCCGCTAGACTATGTTCCATATGAGGATGAAAAAGACGAGTATACAATTTACATCAGGGAGGCATTTGAAGTAGCGGAAAGACGATTAAATGAATGGGAAAAAGAAAAAGTACAAAAAGAAAACTATTATAAAGTTGATGCGAAAACGAAATGGACAGTATTCGCTTGTTATATCGGATTAATAGCTATACTTGGTTATACAGCTTATGAAGGTTATATTGTTTTACAGGAGCATTTGCCAAGGCGAAATGTGTAGAAAAATAGTGTCGAAATGATAGGAAGAATTTAAACAGGAATTGTATTTCTACGAGCGAATGATAGAAGTGAAACACTCTATTGTAATATTCATAGTAGAAAAGGAGTTCTGTATATGAGGAAATTGCTAAGTGTGTTCAGCATTATAATCGTGATGATCATTGCGAGTTATAGTCTTATGAAAGTGCTATTACATTATGCGAATAAGCCCGCTGGGGTAAATACAATAGCTCAAATAGAAGCGGTACAAGAAGAGACAAAAGTGCTTGATTTTATTCGTACGACACATGAAAGTTATAATAATTTCTTAAATTATGGTAAGGCAGAGAATTATACAGACGGGGACTGGAACCATTTAAAGAAATGGTTTCAAGAACAAGAATCATCTTTAAAAAACATACATACAGAAATAAAAAATGAAAAGATCAAACGTGATGTAAATAGAAGTTATGAAATTGTAAAAAAAGGTGTGGAGCTTCAAAATATTGAGTATGTAGTTTATGCCCATCGTGTATACCATGACTTAGATATTATCGTAAATAAATATAGAGGCGAAACGAACATCTGGGGGTATACAGAATTTGGAGATGGGAAAGATATAAGGGTAATTGAACAAGCAATACAGTCCAAATAATAAGCTAGCTAGCATTCTAGTTGGCTTATTTTCTTTTTGTAAGTGCAATGTTCATATATTTTTCACAAAAACACCGTGTTAATAGTGATTAAAATCACAATGTGTATAATACAATTCAGTTAAACTAAAAACAGTTAAGGAAATAGAGGAGTGGGATACAATGTTAAGTGCAAAAACAATTGAAATCGTAAAATCAACAGTACCATTATTACAAGAAAAAGGCGTTGAAATTACAACGAGATTTTATCAAATTTTATTTGAGGAACATCCGGAGTTATTGAATATTTTCAACCACACGAATCAGAAAAAGGGAAGACAACAACAAGCGTTAGCAAATGCTGTTTATGCAGCTGCGATGTACATTGATAATTTAGAAGCAATTATTCCAGTTGTAAAACAAATTGGTCATAAGCATAGAAGTTTAGGTATTAAAGCGGAACATTATCCGATTGTGGGTACATGTTTACTACGAGCGATTAAAGAGGTCGCAGGTGCACCTGATGAAATTTTAAATGCATGGGGAGAAGCGTATGGAGTCATTGCTGATGCATTCATTAGCATTGAAGCAGAGATGTATGAAGAGGCTGCACATAAAGAAGGTGGATGGAAAGATTTCCGAAACTTTGTAGTTGTTAAAAAAGTGAAAGAAAGTGACGTTATTACATCATTTTATTTAAAACCTGAAGATGGCGGGAAAGTTTCTTCATTCATCCCAGGACAATATGTAACAATTCAAATAAATATTGAAGGTGAAACATATACACATAATCGTCAATATAGCTTATCTGATGCTCCTGGAAAAGAATATTATCGTATTAGTGTAAAAAAAGAAGAAGGTGTAGATACACCAGGTGGTAAAGTATCTAATTACTTACATGATCATGTAGGGGAAGGAGATATTCTGCCAGTAAGTGCACCAGCGGGAGATTTCGTATTAAATATGGATTCAACATTACCAGTTGTACTAATTAGTGGTGGAGTAGGTATTACACCGATGATGAGTATGTTAAATACGTTAATTGAACAAGACTCAAAACGTAATGTATATTTTGTTCATGCAGCGATAAATAGTACTACACATGCGATGAAAGAACACGTTAAGGCAGTAGACAATGAATACGAACAAGTTAAAGCATACACTTGCTATTCTGCGCCGACTGAAAAAGATTTGGAAATAAAAAACTTTGATAAAGAAGGATTCATTGAAGGTGAATGGTTACAAACTATTATTCCGACAACTGAAGCAGAATTTTATTTCTGTGGTCCAGTGCCATTTATGAAGCATATAAATACTGCACTAATTGATTTAGGTGTGAAACAAGAGCATATTCATTATGAATTTTTTGGTCCAGCAGCAAGCTTACAATAGGGTGAGTTTGAATAAGCAAAAAACGAGGTATTATTTTACCTCGTTTTTTATTTGTTCTCTTAACAGCCGATTTACTGTTTCACGGCGTATACCTATCAGTTGACCAATTTCAGTTTGCGTTAATATTTCATATATAGGAATGTCACCTAAATATAGTGTGAACCACTCTTGTAAACGATGAAGACGTTCTTTCGGAGAGACGGTTGACAATTGGTCAATCCGCTGTTGCATCATTCTTAGTTTCGATTGTAATTGCATAGCGATGTCGGCATATGATTTAGGGTTTGCTTGAAGTCTATCGTACCATTCGCTACTAGTAATCGGTTCAACTTCTGTTTTTATTAAAGCAATAGCAGTACCGTGATATTCCTTCGGCGAAATTAAAGAATGGTGAGGTATCGTTTCACCTGGAACGATAATGTTGAATAGAAATGGTGTTCCGTCTTCTTCTAGTCGAACCACTTTTAATAAACCTGTTTTTATAAAATATAAAGGACCGTCCTCGCCTTGACGGAATAGTACATCTCCTTTGTGTAGAATCAATATTAGCCCCCCATTTAAACATTTCTAGTTCTTCTATTTTAGCGTATATGTATAAAGACAATATGCTATTTAAACAGCAATTTCATTGACGAAATGTATGCTATTACAGTAGTATACTATTTAGTGTGTAATAGTACTAGCAATGAATACGCTGTAGGGGGTTTAGTATATTGTTAGATGCGATGAAGATGACGGATATGAGAATACCGGCGAATGCTATCATTCATGTAGAAGAGATGAAAGGTGGAGTCGTTCTATCCGTTGAAATAGACGGCCAAATTATTTATACGATGGCCTATGATGAAGAAACAGATAGTTATGCTGAATTATATGATCGAAACGATAAGAGGGCGTGCCAAGTACATGAAGACTTTATGGGATGGTCACTTCTTCACTAAAAAGATGTCAATATGACATCTTTTTTTATTGAATCGATAGATTATACAAGGAAATGAAATAAAAGGATAAAATTTGTAATAAATGATTTTGCATTGTTAGCACTTTGTAACTGCATGCGAACTGTTTTTTCGCTATCATAAAGATAACAGTCGCAGCTATAGGAGTGATCAACTTGAAGAAGGTACATATTTCAAATTTTATGCTATTAAGTGTTTGTTTAGTTTTATTTGTTCTCCTAGGAGCTTTTTTATATTCATGTGTATAAAAAAACGCATTCTAGAAAGAACGCGTTATAAAAGTGAAGTAATGATTAATCTAGTTCCAAGAATTATTAATGTGATACGTAATAAATTAATTACGGCATTACCGCTTAATTTTGTATTAATATAAGCCCCGATTTTTCCGCCAATCCATGCACCAGGAATAAGAATTAATGCATAAGTCCAGCTAACATTTCCAAGAGAGATGTGAGTTGCAGAACTTACAATTGCTGATAAAAATACGATAAACATCGAAGTTGCCACAGCAATGTGTGCTGGGAATGCAAAAAGAAGCATCATCGCTGGAACAAGTAAGGCACCGCCACCAATTCCAAATAATCCAGATATAAACCCAACTATAAAGGCGATAAAGATAGCAAGAAACGGTGGGAATTGATAGTGTACAGTATTTCCTTTGTTATCTGTAAAAGACCGCTTAATGACAGACATATTTGATAAGGAAAGAGGTTTTAATTTGTCTCGTAGCATAAGAAGAATGGAGACTAAAATAAGGAAAATCCCAAAATATAAAGAAAATGTATCTTGGTTTAAAAATTTATTTGCCCATGATCCGATAATACCACCAGGGCCACTCCCGATAAATAAAATAAGTCCACTTTTATAATCCACCCGTTTATGCTTCATATACGTAAGGGTGGAAGCCAGTCCTGTAAAAACGACTGTTACCATAGAAGTTCCTACTGCGAGTTGTGGTGATAAACTGTGTAATCCAATTAATAACGGAACGATAATAATTCCGCCCCCAAGCCCAACTAGGCTCCCGACGGTCCCGGCGATTAATCCGATGAAAAGTAACATGATGTATTCCAAAATTGCCAACTCCTCTATATAACTTGTCCATCAATTATTATACACGCTTTTTAATAAGAAATAGGCTTGTTCACAAAAAAGTCGTCTTCCTAGAAAAATAAGGAAGACGACTTTTGATTAAAAGATTAAGTGTAATAAGTAGTAAAATAACGCAGCTAATGAAGCTGAAATAGGAAGTGTAATAACCCAAGTAATTAACATGCGTTTTGCAGTTCCCCATTTTACACCTTTCACACGATGAGAAGCACCAACCCCTAAAATAGAAGAAGAGATAACGTGCGTTGTACTAACTGGCAAGTGAATGAATGTTGCACCGAAAATAACAAGTGATGATGATAAATCAGCAGCTACACCATTTACAGGACGAATTTTCATAATTTGTCCACCGACAGTTTTAATAATTTTCCATCCACCGACAGAAGTACCAAGACCCATTGCAATTGCACAAGATAATTGTACCCAGAACGGGATGTCGCTAGAAGTATGATAGTTATTGGCCATAAGAGCCATCGTAATGATTCCCATTGCTTTTTGTGCATCATTTGTACCATGTGTATAAGCTTGTAATGCAGCAGTGAAAATCTGGAATATACGGAAGTTTTTATTCGTTTTCGTTAAGTTAAAGTTTTTAAAGACCACTTTAAAAATACTGTATACGATATAACCAATAACAAAAGCGATAATCGGTGAAATGATTAAAGCTTCAAGAATTTTAATGAATCCTTTAAGGTTTAATGAACTAATACCAGCAGCAGCAATAGCTGCACCTGCGATTGAGCCAATAATTGCATGCGAAGAACTACTTGGGATACCGTAGTACCAAGTAATTAAGTTCCAAGCTATCGCCGCAAGTAAAGCAGCTAAAATTACAAGAGAACCATTTTGTAAAGCAAATGGGTCAACGATATCTTTTGTAATCGTTTTTGCTACACCTGTAAATGTCATTGCACCTAAAAAGTTCATAATAGCTGCCATAATAATTGCATGTCTAGGCTTTAGAGCTTTCGTTGAAACAGCCGTTGCAATAGCGTTTGCTGTATCGTGAAATCCATTGATAAAGTCAAAAGCTAAAGCGCAAATGACTACTAAAACGGTCAGTATCAAGAGTGTATCCATGATCAAACTCCTTACGCGTTCTTCATAATAATTGTTTCTAATACGTTTGCAACGCTTTGGCAGCTATCAGCTACTTCTTCAAGCTCTTCGTAAATCTCTTTGTATTGAATAATCTTAATCGGATCTTTTTCACGAGAGAATAAGTGTTTAATCGCATGACGACGAATATCATCGCATTGTGATTCGTAATCCTTAATCTTAATCGCGTTCGTACGAATGTCGACCAACTTCTTTTTAGACAGTAGTTCAACAGAGTTTGCAATTTCAATTGCACATTGATTAATTGCTTCTACGAATTTAATCATGTATTCATCAGCTTCTGTAATAGAATACATTTCGAACAGACCAGCACCGTGATCTAATCCGTCTAATACATCATCCATACTCATTGCAAGTTGTAGGATGTCCTCACGTTCAATAGGAGTAATAAACGCTTTGTTTAGCTCCATAATGATTTCGTGAATAAATGAGTCACCTTTTGACTCATACTCTTTCATGCGCATAGAAAACTCTTTTAAATCGCTAGCATTTTTAATTTTATACTCCACGAAAAACTGCGCGCCTTCTTTTAAATTTTCGGAAACATTCATTAACATTTCAGAAAATTTATCTTTTTTTGATTTAAAGACCATTATTAGTTACCCCCACAAAAGTAATATATGTAAAATATATTGGCTAGTCAATTCTAACAAAAAACTGTCGTTTTTTAAAACATTTTATCGAAAAGTTTACAAAAACTTAACATAACTCTCATTGTTGTATTAATAATATTAATAATCGATATTGAATATCTTACTTGTAGAATGTCCTTTTCTTGCAAAAAGTATGAATGTGAAAGAAAAGCTTTACACTATAGGAAGGACTACGTTATTATATTAAATTTAAAAGGAGGTATATTCTTCCTTTTGAAAAGAAGAGTGTAAACAAACGAAGGAAGTGAACGAATGAAATTGAAGAACACTCACTTTAAAAAAACGCTTGAGTGGTTCAATAAGAGGAAGAAACTACGCAATTCATTAATCGTATTGGGCAGTTTACTCGTTACTCTATTTATTGCTATAAATATAATAATTTCCATTCAAGACATATCTGAATTAAAACAAGCTGTTCCGCAACCGACTTTAATTTATGATGCAAACAATGAAGTTGCGACTAAATTGGCTTCTTCTAAAACAGAAGGCGTAAAAAGGAAAGATATTCCTAACATTATGGTTCAGGCAATTGTTGCAGTAGAAGATAAGGAGTTTTTTAACCATCACGGTATTTACTATAGTGGAATTATAAGTGCGGTTTTTAAAAATATTACAGCAGGAGAAGTTGTAGCAGGGGGAAGTACAATTACACAACAACTTGCGAAAAATGTATTTTTGACACAAGACCGCACGTTCTCACGTAAAATAAAAGAATATTTTCTAACTAAAAAAATAGAACGTACTTATACAAAAGATGAAATTATTGAAATGTATATGAATCAAATTTATTTTGGTGAAGGGGCTTGGGGTATAAAAAGAGCAGCTAAATCTTATTTTGATAAAGATGTAAAAGATTTATCAATTTCAGAAGCTGCAACGATTGCGGGCTTGATTAAAGCGCCGTCTGCGTATTCGCCTTATAAAAACTTTAATAAATCAATTGAACGACGTAATGTCGTATTAAGTTTAATGAAAGAGCAAGGGTATATTTCTGAAGAACAGTACAATAAAGAAAAAGAGTCCGGTCTTGTATTAAAACGTGGTGTTGATGATAAATACAAAGGTAAATATTCTCAATATGTAGACTATATTGTTAGAGAAGCAATGGACAAGTACGAATTAACACAAAATGAGATTTTAGCAGGTGGTTATCGTATTTATACAGAGCTTGATTCGAAAAAACAACAGGCTGTAGAAGATGTTGTGAATAATGATAACTATTTTAAAGATAGTGGTTCAGATCAGCTCATGCAAACAGGAGTGGTCCTTGTGAATCCAAAAACTGGTGGTGTTCCAGCTTTAGTTGGAGGCAGAGGGCCGTATCAGTTTTTACAATTTAACCATGCTACTCAATTAAAAAGGCAACCAGGTTCAACGTTAAAGCCTCTTGCTGTATATGTACCAGCGTTAGAACAAGGGTATGAAGTATACGATATATTAAAAGATGAACCATTTAGTATTAAAGAATACGAACCGAAAAATAGTGATCTTACCTTCCATGGTAATGTGACAATGTATGAAGCGGTGGCAAAGTCGTATAATGTTTCAGCAGTTTGGCTGTTAGAACAAATAGGATTAGATAAAGGATTGAAATCTTTAGAGAGATTTGGTATTCCAATAGTGCCAGAAGATCGTACGTATCCGATTGCTTTAGGCGGAATGCATGTAGGTACATCTCCATTTGTAATGGCCCAAGCATATAGTACATTTGCAAATGATGGTGTTCAAGTGGAGGCTCATGCAATTAGAGAAATTCAAAACGCTGAAGGTGAAACGATTGGGAAATGGTATAAGAAAGAGACGCGGGTGACGAGTGAAAAAATTGCTCAAAAGATGACATATTTATTAAAAGGTGTTGTCGAAAAGGGAACAGGTGAAAAAGCGAAAGTTAATAATGTTGATACGGCGGGTAAGACAGGTACTACTCAAATTGTAAATGGTCCAAGCAATGGTGCAAAGGATTCATGGTTTGTTGGATATACGCCAGATTTAGTAGGTGCGATTTGGGTAGGATATGATAAAACAGATAGCGAGCATTATGTTCCAGGAGGGAGTCAAATTACGACGACGATGTTCCGGGATATCATGAAAAAAGCAAATGCAAATCCAGCTCAAAAAGCATTCCAGTTATCACTAATACCAGAGGCTGACTACAAAAAACAATTGCAAACAATCGAAGAGGAAAAACGAAGAAAAGAAGAAGAGAAGAGAAGGAAAGAACAGGAACAACAAAGAAAACAAGAGCAGCAAGAGTGGTTTGATAAAGTGAAAGAGTGGATTCCATCACTTTGGTAAAAGAAGAAAGAGGCGAATAACGAAATCCGCCTCTTTTTCGTATGAAAAATAAAGTGAAACTTCAATCATTAAGGGATGTTTATTCACCGCTAATGATTAGCCCATACCAATTGGGAAATGATATTACTCGTTTAGTATAATGTTCGTACTGCCAGAGGATTGAGAATCATATGTGATAATGATTTTGCCTTTACTAATAGGTTCGTAAGGTAATTCTTCTTCATAACTACCATTATTTTCATTATGGATAGAAAGCGTGATTTCATCAATTTCTTTATTTATATACTGATCTTTAATCGTTTCAGCAATTTGAAGTAGCGTTTCGTAACTAGAAGCTTTCGTAATAAGCATTCCTTTTATAACCTTTTTTTCATTATTTGCTGCATTGGAATAAGGGATGTTACTTTGTTTTGTATACAAAAGCTTGTATGGAACTGTTTTTCTCTCTGCTTTTGATATAGTGGAATATTTTAGAGTTAAAAAAAATCCTACACATAAAATAATGCATACCATAAAAGCAACCCAGATGCGTATCAGTGACATAACTCTCATTTTCATCCCTCTTTCATATCTTTGACTTCACTATTTATCATACAAAATGAGGATTAAGATAGAGTAAATTTGAGGTAAAGAAACGTAAAGAAGGAGCACTTATCCTCCCAAATAAGTGCCCCGTTCTATATAAAAAGAGAAATTTAATTTACAGTCAAATGATGCATATTATTATAAATACGCTTATTTAGTGAAATTAGTAAATTCGGAAAACAGATAGTGTTGCTGTTGTATCACCTGTGTTAGGAATAGAAATAGTATTTGCTGTAGGTTGTACAGCGATTGTTGTACCAGTTTGTAAAGTAACGATTGTAGAGAAAGAAACAGCACTACTGATAACGTTAGTTGAAAAATTACGAGTAGGTGGTTGACCATTGAAGGAAATACCGAACCCAAACGGTGAAGAGCCTGGGAAAGTTGTAGACGCTGAGAAATTAATATCATATACGCCTGTTTCTAAAACTGTTAAAGTGTCTGAAGTGTCATTAAAAGTGATAGTATTTATTTCAAAAACTTGATTAAATTGGATGTTTGTTCCAGGAGATATAGTTTGTGCGTTGGAGTTTCCGATGGACGCGATAGTTACAGGAATTGGAGTACCCGCTGGACTGTCGCACCAGTAGCACCTTGAGCGCCCGCCGGTCCTTGGACACCAGTTAAGCCCCTTGAGTCCTACTATCACCTCCTCCAAGGCAATCTGATCCGTATTGAACTAGGAATAGTTTGGATCTCTGTTATGAGTTTAACTAATTTGTCGATAGTACAACAATCTACTTTAAATAACTTAGCAAGCTTTGTAGCTCAACGTACAATGCTCCGCATGAGAAAGGTGTTGTTCTTAAAATAGTTAATAGATTAGTGATAATAGAATTTCCGATTTGTTTTTGTGCCGGAGATAAATCTAAGCAATTGAGGAACTTTTGTAGATTATTTAGGGCATCAATTAGATTATCTATATTATTTTGAGAAGGGGTTTGAAAGACAGCTTGAATAGCTTGACCAAGTGCTTGAAGAAGTCTAACAAACTCTTTCAGTTCGGACTTAGAGATATTAATATGACTGCAAGCTCTTACTTCGCAACAATCATTACCATAAAATACTTTTCCTTTATTTATATTGTTTATCTTTTCATTCCTTTCTTTCATAGAATCAATAGTCGTTACTATATATTAAGATGAGATTTATACTAAATTCGTGATGGACAAACTACTATTTCTAAAAAAATAAGAAGTTTGCCTACCAAGCAAAAACAATTAAGTTATGGAGAAAGATTTATAGAAATTAAAGAAGATTAGTTCAACATAAAAAAGCATGTCAATTGTTGAGAGTATCTAACAATTGGCATGCGGTTTGTGGAGGAATACCTCATTTGTATTCATTCATTCTTTCATGGTTTGTTTTAGATAAAGTTGGAATAGAAATAGTGAAAGTTGTACCAGCTTGATTACTAGTCATTTTTAATGTGCCGTTATGATTTTGAATAATTTTCTTTGTTACTGATAGGCCCAGTCCTGTTCCTGAATCTTTTGTTGAGAAGAATGGATCAAAGATATATTCTTGAATAGCTGGAGGAATACCAGTTCCATTATCTGTGAAAGTAATCCGAACGAAGTTATCTAGGCGATAACTAGTGATTTGAATAGAAAGAGGTTTTTCACCTTGAGCATCAACGGCGTTTTGAAATAGGTTTAAAAACACTTGAACAAGTTCATGGCGATCAATATGGACTAAAATATCATCTAATTCATTAGAAAAATTATAATCAATTGAAATGTTATGCAAAAAGACCTCACTTGCTAGTAGCTGTTGAATATATTCACGTAAAAATATATTGATGGGAAACGGTTCTCTTTTAAATTCGCGTGTTTTCGATATAGATAAAAATTTTGTAATAATACTATTTGCACGATCTAATTCAGGAATAAGTAAGTGTTTAAATAATTCTTTATTGGATGGAGATACACTCTCTTGTAAAAACTGTAAGTATCCCCGTACTGTTGTAAGTGGGTTGCGTACTTCATGTGCAATCCCGGCGGCAATTCGTCCTGCTAATGAAAATTTCTCTGCATCACGTTCTGTGTTTAAATAATGAAAAACGCTAATAACTCTAAAAATCTCTCCATTATAATCGCGAATAATTCGATTATTAATAATGCCATAGTTTTTGTCTAAAACCTCTTCATTATATATTTCGGTTCCTGTTTTTAAGGTTTCAATAGCTTTAATTTTTTCTTCAGGTAAGTTAAGTAATTGTTGAATTGGCTTTCCAATTATTTCGTTTCGTATTACAACAAAATCATCTGCAGCAGCTTGATTACATAATGTAATATTCCCCTTATTATCAATAAAGGTTACATGATGTGAAAAAGCATCAAAAATATGAACAAAGTGTTTTTCAAGTTGTTCAAATAAAAATAATGAATCGCAAGTAAGTTGAAAATCAGCTTCTTTATTCTCTTTTCGTATGTTTTGAATGGAATGATTTGTTCTTGTTTTCTTTATTTGCAAACCAATATGTGGATTTTTATATGTGAAATGATGCGGCAATTGATTCACAAGTTCTTCATAAAAACGTACTTTATTTTCTAGTTCTTCTATTCGTTTTTCATGAGATAAAATATCATCGGTTGGAAGCATAAATAAATAACCCCTCAATTTAAAAATTCTTCCATTTAGTATATCATATTTTTATACGGATACTCTTAAAGAAAGAGTTACTTAATGAATTTGATTGTCCAAGATGATTGGGAAATCAGTAGAATGAATATAAGATGAAAACTGAAAGGGAGGAATATGATTGTTTTTCATTGGAGTGACAGGGTGGGGAGATCATGATTCTTTATATATAGATCCCTATGAAAATAAAAATAAATTACGAACATACAGTGAACATTTTCCTATTGTCGAAGTGGATAGTTCATTTTATGCGATGCAACCGGCACGAAATTATACGAAATGGGCGATGGAAACACCGACAGACTTTTCTTTTGTCGTAAAAGCGTATCAAGGAATGACAGGGCATATGAAAGGAGAAACTCCTTTTTCTACGTTTGATGAGATGTTTGATGTGTATAAACAATCGATTCTTCCTTTAATAGAAGCGAATAAATTAAAAATAATTTTATTTCAATATCCACCATGGTTTGATTGCAAAAAGAAAAATGTAGATTTCCTTCGATATACGAAAGAGAAAATGGAAGGTTTACCGTGTGCGATAGAGTTTCGAAATCAAACATGGTTTTATCCAGAAATGAGAGATAAAACGCTACAATTTTTAGAGAAAGAAAAATGGATTCATACAATTTGTGATGAACCGCAAGCGGGAATTGGTTCGGTTCCACTCGTATTAGAGGCGACGGATTCGGATATAACATTAATCCGCTTTCATGGTCGAAACGTTCATGGCTGGCTGGATAAAGGGGAAAATTGGAGGGCGGTTCGCTGTTTATATCGCTACAACAATAAAGAATTGGAAGAATGGGTAGAACGACTAGAGCAACTAAAAAAGAAGACAAAGGACATATACGTATTATTTAATAATAATTCGGGCGGGGATGCAGCGGATAATGCGAAACAACTTATGAAAATGATGAACATTACATATGGTGAGCCAAAGCCTGAGCAATTAAATTTATTTGAACGATGATAAAACAAGAAAGGCACTGTACAAACAGGGGGAATGTACAGTGCCTTTCTATATGAAAAAGAGGGGTAACAATGTTACTGAGCGTTTGGTTGATTCATCAATTGTTGGCTTCATAATAAATGATAATGGTTATCATTATCATTGTCAATGATTTTTCGGAAAATAAGTAAAATTTTTTTGTATTTTAAATAGCAATAAAAAAAGAACAGCATTAATGCTGTTCTTTTCCGTTAATAAATTGTTGTAAATCAAAAGGAGTTATCGCTTGGATAAATTCTTTTGAGATAAGTGTTTGAACGAGAGTGCTCTCAGAAATGCTAGCACCTGTTTTCTTTTCATAAGCTTGTTTTAATAAATCGAGTTTTTCAGCCGTTTCTTGCGGTAATTCAATTGTAAGTGTGTTCATAATTTCTCCCCCTTATTATTAGAGTACCACTACAATATAAGAGAGACAAGAAAAGAAAAGAGAATATGAAACATAAAAAAGGTTACCATTTTTTAAATGGTAACCTTTTTTATGTATAAGAGGTATTAAGCGATACCGATATACTTTAAAGTTTTTGATGGAGTACTATGATCAAAGAAGTGTTGTAAAAATGCAATGTCAACACCTGATTTGTATGCACAATAGCCCCAAGTTTTTCGAAGTGTATGTGAGCTAATCCCTTCTAATCCAACTTCTTTTGCAGCTTTGTTTAAAATGTACCATGCATGTTGTCTCGTAATAGATTTTGTTCCTTTTTGAGACTTTAATAATGGTTCATTACGTTTCCAAGTTTTACGTTCTTTCATGTAGTCTTCGATTGCGTGCTGTAAGTCTTCATTTACAGCAAACCATTTATGTTTCTTTACTTTTTCATTGTAAAATAAAATGGAATGGCGAACATTTTCGTTTTCATCGATGACATCGCTAACTTTTAATTGTAAGATTTCGCTTACTTTTAAGCCAGAATTTACGGCTAATACGAATAATAAGCCATCACGTTTCGAAGATTGTAAAAGTATATTTTTGATAGTTTCTAATTGTTTTTCACTTTGAATAGGTTGTCCTGCTTGTTTCATTTCACGCACTCTCCTCTTTTATATGTGTAAAGGAAAGGATTAACTTGTTTCTTACTATAAAGGGAGAGTGTGAATTTCATGTGAACTCCTAGTGAAATTAAGACAAATTATTTGACTTCTTTTACATTTGGTAAATTAAAATAGAATACAACGCTATTATTCGTATTATATACACCGTACTTGGCATGATGGAGATCTAAAATGTTTTTTACAATAGATAACCCGAGACCGGTACCACCAGTATGACGACTGCGTGATGCATCTAAACGATAGAAGCGATCCCAAATTTTTTCAAGACTTTCTTCTGGGATAGGATTTCCTGTATTCTCGATTTCGACTTTTACTGTATCTTCGGTTTCTATAATAGAGACTTGTATTCTTTCTCCATCGGGCGTATAGCGAATTGCATTGCTAAGTAAGTTCACAACTACTTGCTCAATACGACTACGATTCGCTTTAACAAATATAGAAGTGTCTGCATCGACGTCCACTTGTAACTGCTTTTCCTCCATGCTAAATAATAACTTTGTATGGACTTGCTGAATTAATTCACCGATTGAGAATGTTGTCATTTCTAGTTTGTACGTACCCGATTCTAGTTTTGCTAATTCTAACATTTCAACAATAAGTCTGTTCATATTTTCTGTTTCTTCTAAAATAACATCTGTATAATACGTTGTATCTTTACTAACACCATCTTGAATCCCTTCTGCGAAACTTCTAATTACACTAAGTGGTGTTTTTAATTCGTGGGATACACCAGAAATGAATTCTTTCCTCGTCTTCTCTAATTGACGTTCACGTTCAATATCTTGTTGTAATTTTGTATTGGCAACATTTAATCGATCAATTCTGTCTTTTAAGTTTACAGATAATGTATTGATACTGCCGGAAAGCCCGCCAATTTCATCGTCTGCTGTAACAGGTAGTTTCTCGCTAAAATCAAAATTAGCCATTTTCTTTGTAACGCGATTAATCTTAATTAATGGTTTCACAATAATTTTTGAATAGTAGAAGGATAATAAAATAATCACGAGAAACACAATGATTAAGGCATAGACATAATAATCTTTTAAAACGAGCATCGCTTCATTAACAGGTTGCAAAGATACTATCGCAAAGGCGTACTCTGTAACCATATTGTTTTCCATAATAGGTTTTACAAAGATGCGGCTTTGTAAATTTTCTTCAACGCCTAATGGGTATATAGTTAATTTATTTGAATCAGAAGTACCCTGCCTAATTGTGTATGTAAAATATTGAACGGCTCGTAATGTTTCAATGTCATTTGCAAGCCGAACCTCAGCTTTGGATGGGAGCTGTAACTTAGATATAACACCAGTAAGACGGATATTAGTTGTAGTTTTGTATCGATTTGTAAGTCCATTTTTAGGAGGATTACTATTAATTGATTGGAAATCCGAATTGAAATGTTCGTTTCGCCATCGATTATAATGTGTTGACAATTCTATTGGTGTTATAATATTCCCCTGTAAGAACCCCAAGACGCTGATTGGTCCATCTTTTTTTAAACCTAAATTTTCGAATTTAATATATTCTTCGGGTGTTAAAAGATTATTAAGTGGAATGGAATACGTACTTTGAGTTTTAGAATCAATAACATCAATGTAGAAATTGTTTTCACTTTTAATAATGCCATTAGAATCTAAAAATTGCATTTCAGCATTTGTTTTATCATGAAATTCTTGTTTTAGTTTTCTAATTTCCTCATAACTTTTGCCGCTTTTTTCGTAATTATCTACGAATTTTTCAAAGGCAGTTTGAACGGTTTTTACTTTTTTATTAATATAAAATTTCTCTAAAAATAGAGACTGTCCTAGGAAAAAGAGGAGGAATATGATTGTAAATAATGTTGATGTTAATAAAAATAGTTTAAAGACGATACTTCTGTTTTTCACTGCTTCACCTCTTATGAGAAATACTGTAAATGATTTCACTTTATTATAACAAACGTGACAAGAAAGTAGAGGGAGAAATCTGTCTCTTTCTAAAGTAGTTTTTTATAAAAAGTCACATAAAAAGAACTCGACAGACGTATGACGAGTTCTTTAATGTATTATTGTTGAATTGCTGCATCTAAAGCGATTTCAATCATCTCGTTAAATGTAGTTTGACGTTCTTCAGATGTTGTTTCTTCACCAGTGAAGATGTGATCGCTTACTGTTAATACAGATAATGCATTTACACCATATTTCGCTGCTAATGTGTAAAGAGCAGTTGTTTCCATCTCTACTGCTAATACACCGTAATCTGCAAGTTTTTTAACCATGTCCATGCTTTCACGATAAAAAACATCTGCTGTTAAAACGTTACCAACACGAACGTGTAATCCTTTTTCAGTTCCTGCATCGTAAGCTTTCTTTAAAAGGTCAAAGTTTGCAGCTGGTGCAAAATCAAAACCTGGGAATGTTAAACGGTTCATATTCGAATCAGTACAAGCTGTCATTGCAATAATAACGTCACGTACTTTTACGTCCTTTTGAATTGCACCGCAAGTCCCAACACGAATTAAATTTTTAACTCCGTAGCTTTGGATTAGTTCGTTTACATAAATAGAAATAGAAGGAACACCCATACCTGTACCTTGAACAGATACACGTTTTCCTTTATAAGTTCCAGTGAAACCTAACATACCACGCACGTTATTATAGCAAGTAACGTCCTCAAGAAATGTTTCAGCGATATATTTTGCGCGTAATGGATCACCAGGTAATAGAATAGATTCAGCGATTTCGCCTTGTTTTGCTTCAATATGTACACTCATGAAAAGTCCTCCTTATAATGTATTGATAGAAATCAATATCATTTGCATTATACACTACGAGTCCGTTCAATTAAAATCTTTTTAATTATTTGTAATATGTGCAAAAGAGGAGGATTTCATAAATCATAATCTAGAATATATATGAAAGAAGTTTTGTATAAACAGAGACAATAAAAATGGTAGGTGATTTTTTGAAAAATCTTGTCATTGGACTTGTAGCTTTGGTACTTATTGTGGCGGGAGGATTTTACATAAAAAAATATCAGGAAACCGTAGAGACGGTAGGAGATGTTCAAGAAGTAAAATGGGATGTATCAAATGGAAAAGGAAATGATAAAGTAGATATTTTGTTTCAATTACTAAATAAAAAGAATAATGAGGTTCGTGGTGTAAATGATCAAATTCGGGCAGTTATTGTAGATGAACAGTTAAAACATATACAACAGATTAAACCTACATTTGCAGGGAATGGATCATATAAGTTATCTTCCAAAATAGCGAAAGATGAAGCGTATACAATATTTTTATATGAAAACAAAAATAAGTCAGTAGAATCATTCGCGAAGACAGATTTTGGGAGAGAAAAAGAAGAAAAAAATAAGAAGAAGGTGAACCTGCCAGTCGATAGTGTACTTACAAAAAAAATTGGAGAGCATGAAGTTTCTCTTTTATTCGGTGCATTACATCCGAATGAGCCGGTGACGTTAACATTTCAGTTTCAAGCAAAAAAGGGTGAAAAATTGAAATTACATTCAGAGAGAGGAGAAGAGGAAACTCTTTATATCGTAGATGAAACGAGGGAAAACTTTTTATACGCTATGCCTGTTGATACGGATGAGCAATTACAGTATCGTATTACATTTCCTGCCCAAGGCACGTATAAACTGTGGGGAACTTTTTATATAAATGGTAAGAAATATGAGAAGGATTTTATCGTACAAGTTCAAAAAAGAAAAAACAGCTAAATTTTTAGCTGTTTTTTCTTTTTCCTATTAGTTTTGTTACAGAGAGCATCGTAATTGGTAAAGAATGATTCTTCCTAAATGCTAAATATTTACCGCTCCATGCTGGTTTGTATTTCTCTTTAAAATGTCGTAATCCGCTGAAACTATACGTATAACGAACGTTATTAAAGATTGCAGCAGCAACTCTTTCAGACCAAAATGATTGTGTTGATAACCCAACATTGGAAAGTGGCGCCATACCAATATTAAAGGAGTGATATTCATTTTCTTTTGCCCATTGGAATAAGTGGATGAAAATTGCGTCCATAATTCCACTAGGTGCATCTGGATAATAGCGCATTAAATCAACAGACAATGATCCGTTTTGATATACGGGCATAAAGGTTGTGAATGCGATAATCTTTCCATCCGCATCAGATAATGTAGCGATAGGAGCACGGCTAATATATTCACGATCGAAGTATCCGAGTGAAAAACCTTTCTCTTTTTTTCCACCGAGCCATGCATCAGAAACTTTCCGTAACTCTTCGAATAATTCGTCTGAGAATGGCGGCTGATGAATAGAGAATGTATAGCCTTCTCTTTCAAAACGATTGAAAGTCGCTCGCATACCAGCGCGTTTCTTTCCTGTTATTGTAAATGTATTTAAATCAACGACAGCTTCTTCACCAAGTTTAAAGAAGTTATAACCAAAATCATGATATAAACTCATCCATTTACTTTCGATTTGATAAAATACACAAATGTATCCGAATCGATCAGCTTCAGCTAAAAACTCTTGCAACACATTACGATAGGAGGAAGGGTTGCCAATTGGATCACCTAATACAACAAGACGTTTTCCAGTTATGGAGAAGAGAAGGAGCGCCTTCCCATCACTGCTAAAGAAGAATTGTTTATCTCCTAAATAACCTAAATGACTAAGTACATTTCCACCGTGTTCATCTAAGAAGTTTTGTAACCTTTTATCATTTGCTGGTTGCCCGGGAAATTCATTTCGATAACGATTGGCAATGAGTGAGCCAATTAGTAAAAAAGTAGGAACGAAAAAGGCAGCTGCTAATGCACTTCGTTTCACTTGGGTAATATTACGAACGACGAAATCAGGTTTAAAAGCTTCTTTTGCACCTGCAAATAAAATACCTAAGTTTTTATATAAATATAACGTTACAAGTAAGAATATAAAAACTTTTACGATATCAGAAAGTGAGACTTCCATTTTCTCGCGTACGAATCTTTTACGAAGCATATATAATACAGCGAGTACGATTAACAAAATAAATGTTTCTTCAATATCAATTCCTTTTAGCGTATTAAAGATAGCGGCTCCAATTAAAGAAATAATTGTCATATAATAAGAACGTTTTGTTCCGTAATATATTCCCCTTGAAAGGATTAGAAGGAGAATACCGAATGTTAGCGATAAGCTAAAAGAAAACTGAATCAGATGCTTTGGAGCTAAAATATGTAAGGCGTGTGCCCGGTTTATACTTGTTGGTAAAATAGTCGATAAAATAACCATTAAGCCAGCAAATACTGTTAAAGCAGCAGATGCCCATGAACCTAATTTCCCTAGAAAGTCACGCTGCAAAGTCCATATAACGCCAGTGGTTTCTAATGCAGGCGCAATAAAAGGTTTATCTTCAAACTTTTTAATGGCCACTCCTGTCATTTCGAAAGCCGCAAAAATGAGACCAAGGCAGAATGGTAAAATGTAATAGACGAGGCGATATAGTAACATAGCAGGCAGTAAAACACCTGTATCAATGCCGTATTGTCCTAGTCCAGTTAAGAAGACAAGGTCAAATGAACCAAGCCCACCAGGGACAAGACTAACGACGCCAGCTAAGGCAGCAATTACATATACACCTAAAAACTTTTGAAAGTCAACTTCAATTCCAAACAGTATTAAAATGACGTACATAACGATACCAGCAGATACCCATTCGACTAATGAAACTAATGAGTATAAAACAGTTGGATTTTTCTCTTCCTCTTCTTGTCCTTCGGTTTGCGTTGTTTTTCTATTTTTAAGTTTAGAAAAGCCGATGTATATAGGGACGAAAAGGGCAAAGAAGATAAGGACAGGCCATAACCACGGTTTTTCATGCAAAATAAATCTTGTGTCTAATATTCCGATAAGACCGAGGAATGAAAGTATGGCTAATCCGTTAATAAAGGCAGTCGTCATCCAGGCAATACTTTTAATAAGTTTTCCATTTTCTTTTATGTATGGACGATAAAGCATTGTTCGTACACCAGCTCCAACGAGGCCACCAAATCCAATAAAACCATTTAAAGTATTCGCAATCCATGAGATACGGAAAATCTTTTGGACAGGTATATCAGCTTTTAAGTAACGAAGCATAACATAATCATAAAAGAACATCGTTGATACAGCGAATGCACCAAGTGTAATTGCTAAAAAGACTCCTCCAGTTGGAATGTTTTTAATTGTATCAATCGCTTCTAAAAAAGAAATGCCCGCTAATTCTTTTTTTGCTTGAAAGAATACAACTGTTAATACAACAAATGGGAAGATAATTTTCCCGATTTGTAAGAAACGTTTCCATGAAAACGACATAAATACAACTCTCCTTGTATAAGAAAACTGAGACAATAATATTATTATGACAAACTTCAAGAAAAATAAAAAGGTAAATTCCTGTATAGGTAAGCTATTTTTTATATAGGTATATTTAAAAGAATATTTCGTTTATCAGAAAGTTAAGTTAAAATGGAGTGAAAGAAGGAAGAGAGGGGAAGTATATGATTATAATAGGTTATGCGGGGCATGAGTTAGAGAAAGCAAAACCTAATACATCAGAAGATTTTTTTAACAGATCTGAAGTGACATATATATTAAATGATAAAGAGAAAACTTTTTCAGTTTTATACGTTCGCTATTTTGAAGAAGTTATACAAGAAATTACTCCTTTTGAAGGAAATCCAGTGTGTAAAGTAGAAGAACAAGACATATATTTACGGGATATTGTAGCGATATGTTGTTTAGTGAAAGATAAGGAGCTCCGTGCGCAAAAACGTTTATATTTAAATAATATAGAAGAATTTCAACAATATTTTGATGAGAGAACAGTGTTGAAAGTACAAGAAATATTGGCTGAATTACATAAAAATAAAAGAATAGAAATAGCGTGAAATGGAAAGGGAGAGGGAAGAAATGTCTAATTTGATGGTTGAAAATCAAACAGAACAAGTTTCTATATTTTTAGAAGATGCGATTACTTTGATAACCAATTATGTAAATTATCATACGTTGCCTTTTTTATTAGAAGAGACACCAGCTGGGAACGAGCAATATTATAAAGGGTTATTAGCATCAATGAGACGTCTTCTCGTTTTTTGCGAAGAAGGACATGATGCATGTTTTGTTTTGCTGAATAGCCAGCCATTTCGAAAAACAGCAGCTGAAAAAATTTTATATAAGATATATCATCAAGTAATTGCAGAGTTTTTTTCCCCGAAGAGTGATCATTGGTATGAAAATAGTCGATCTGCATATACAGGAAAAAATTCTATCGTTTTTCAACAAACACCACCTTCATCTATAGAGAAAGTGATGAAGAATTTAGAAGGTAAATTTCAATTGATGCGTGAAGAACTAGAATATTATGAGACAGATTACCAAACGAAGATGTTACACAAATACTAATTAAGGAAAAGAAGCTAAGGAGACTTAGCTTCTTTTCCTTTTGTACAGTTATATAAGGGATTTTCATTGAATATATTTAAGTGGATAGCAATAAGGAGGTGTAACATGAGTCAGCAAGGTGTATTTACAGATTACTTTCATGAAGTAGAAAGTTGGTGTGAAAGTGTTCTTCACGTATTAGATAGCCGCGCAATGGAAGTGTATGATGTCCATATGCTTGCTTATAAAATTCAGACATTATTAGAGCGTATGAAAGAGCATGAGTACGAAACGGATGCGGAGTTTATGTATGAAATAAGCGATGATGTAGAACATATTCAACATCATCTGCAGGAAGTATTTATGCAAGAAGAGGAATATGAACTATATGAAAGAGGGGATAGTGAACGAGCTGTTCCAATTGGAGGGCATACACTCCCGCCATTACCTTATCCATATAACGCGTTAGAGCCGTATATTTCTAGAGAAATTATGATGTTACACCATGATAAACATCATCGTAGTTATGTAGAAGGGTTAAATAAAGCAGAGAAGATGATGGAGGAAGCGAGAAAAACCAATCAATTTGATTTAATTAAGCATTGGGAACGAGAAGCGGCTTTTCATGGATCAGGACATTATTTACACACGATATTTTGGAATAACATGAAAAAAGATGGTGGTGGAAGTCCAAGAGGGGCTTTTTCACAACAAATTGAACAAGATTTTGGGAGCTTTTTACGTTTTCAAAAACATTTTACGGAAGCAGCCTCTAAAGTAGAAGGTTCGGGCTGGGCGATTCTCGTTTGGGTCCCCCGATCTGGAAGGTTAGAAATTTTGCAGAGTACACTTCATCAATTGTTTACACAATGGGATACGATACCGCTCCTTGTACTAGATGTATGGGAACATGCGTATTACTTACAATACCAAAATCGAAAAGATGAATATATTAAAAACTGGTGGAATGTTGTGAATTGGCCTGATGTAGAAAAAAGATTTGAAACTGCGAAACAAATTGAATGGACACCATATTAGACGCAAATTCTTTGCGTCTTTTTTAATGGGAGCAGAAGGAAGATTTCGTTCATATTTTAAAAGGCCAAGCATACACTTGTACAAAAAGTGCCAAAAGGACGTGGGGGGAAATATGAGACGAATTTGTGTAATCATTACGCTTCTTATTATGTACGCAAGCGTTATGCCGATTCCTACATATGCAAAGATGAACAGTAATGTTAGCGCTCGAAATGCTGTATTAATGGAGCAAAGTTCTGGTCGTGTATTATACGGAAAAGCAGAACATGAGCCACAAAAAATTGCTAGTATAACAAAAATTATGACAGCCTTGTTAGCTGCTGAATCAGGAAAAATGAAAGAAATGGTATCAGTTAGTAATGAAGCAGTCAGGGTGGAAGGATCGGCGATTTATTTAAAACCTGGACAGAAAGTGAAGCTAGAGGATTTAGTATACGGACTTATGCTTAGATCAGGTAATGACGCAGCGCAAGTAATTGCTGAAAATGTAGGAGGGAGTATAGAGGGGTTCGTATATTTAATGAATGAAAAGGCGAAACAAATTGGAATGAAAGATACTCACTTCTCAAATCCTCATGGTTTGGATGGAGATGGCTCTCATTATTCTTCGGCTTATGATATGGCACTGTTAACGAAATATGCAATGGGGAACGAGACCTTTAAGAAAATTTTTGGCACAAAAACGTATAAATCAAATTCATGGGATTATCCGTGGAAAAATAAACATAAGCTTGTGACATCCTATTATGAATTTGCAACAGGTGGGAAAACAGGTTTTACGAAAAAAGCAGGACGAACGCTTGTTACAACGGCATCAAAAGATGGACTAGATTTAATTGTCGTAACTTTGAGTGCTTCTAGTGATTGGGATGATCATATGAATCTATTTGACAAAGGGTTTGAACGTTTTAAGCAAACAAAAGTTTTAGGACAAGGAGCGCTTGCTGAAATAAATGAAAAGAAATATGCCAATCATGTTTATACGAAAAATAGTTTTTCGGTACCGTTAACTGAAGAAGAAAAAAAGAACGTAGTATTAAAAGTTGAACTCGATAAAAGTGCAAAACTTACGGATGGAGTAAAGGTTGGGAAGACGGACATTTATGTTGGTAATGAAAAAGTCGGAGAACGGAATTTATTTTATAGTAAACGGAAGTTAGTAGCTGCAACGGGTATGTACTGGAACAATGTGAAAGAAATTTTTTCTTACATGATAGGTGTTGGGAACGATGGTTAATCTCGTCTGGGCAGCGATGGCGGTCATAGGGATTGTGTATGCCATGATAAACGGAACGATGGAAGAAGTAACGAAAGCTGTATTTGACGGGTCAAAAGATGCGGTAACGATTTGCATAGGACTTATTAGCGTTTTAGTATTTTGGCTTGGCTTAATGAAAATTGCAGAGGAAGCAGGGTTGTTAAAAAAGTTAGTTACACTTTTTATGCCGATAGTAAAAAGGTTGTTTCCAGAAATACCGAAGGATCATCCGTCAATGGGATTTATTCTATCGAATATGATGGCGAACTTTTTTGGACTAGGTAATGCAGCAACCCCTCTTGGTATTAAAGCGATGGAACAACTGAAAGAATTAAATGGAGGAAAGGATTCGGCCAGTCGCTCTATGGTGACGTTTCTAGCATTAAATACATCAGCTATTACTTTAATTCCTACTACCGTCATTTCGATTCGAATGACTTATGAATCAGCAAATCCTACTGAAATTGTTGGGGTAACATTCATTGCACAAGTGCTCTCTATGATTGGGGCAATTTGGATTGACCGCTATTTTTACCGAAGAAGGAGTAGAAAGGGGCGGAAAAAATGAGTATTGTAAATACAATTTCATTATGGGTAATCCCTTGTGTAATTGGTTTTATCCTTTTATATGGCACGATAAAGAAAGTCCCAACGTATGAATCGTTCGTTGAGGGAGGAAAAGAAGGGATTCAAATTGCAGTTTCCATTTTACCGTTTATGGTTGGAATGCTTGTATCCATTTCTATTTTTCGGGCATCAGGTGCTTTAGATGCGATGATATCTGTAATGAAGCCGATGTTAGATTTAATTCATGTCCCAGCAGAAATCGTTCCACTTGCGCTTATACGTCCAATTTCGGGTTCTGCTGGTTTAAGTATTACGACTGATTTAATTGCAACATATGGACCAGATTCGTTTATTGGGAGATTAGCTTCTACGATGCAAGGGAGTACAGATACGACTTTTTATATTTTAACAGTATACTTCGGAGCTGTTGGGATTAGAAAAATGGGGGATGCATTAAAAGTAGGACTTTTTGCAGATTTAATCGGGATTATTTGCTCAATTGTGTTTGTTTCTTTATTGTTTCAGTAATACTATTCATTTTTTAGGCTATTTCGCTTATAATACGTATACGACCACTATTAAGGTGTAGCTTAATAGTGGTTTTTTTATGCAGTATTTTTGACAAAATGATGAACTTTTATTGTGAGAAATATGAAAAATATGGACAATAATAAAGGATAAAAACATGATTTGCCCTTTATATGTTTAATATCATCGCTATGTTGTTTAAGTGAGACGAGGCGAACAGTCGTAAAACGTATGCGGTTGCCAAGTCTTTCTAATGTAAGGTAAGATAAATTCGAGGTGAAAAAAAGAAATGGAACGATTACAAAAAGTGATTGCACAAGCAGGTATTGCATCGAGAAGAAAGGCTGAGGAATTAATTCAGCAAGGAAAAGTGAAAGTTAATGGAAAAATAGTGAAGGAGTTAGGAACAAAAGTAACTCCTCAAGATAAAGTAGAAGTAAATAACATCCCTCTTGAAAAAGAAGAACCTGTTTATTTTTTACTATATAAACCAACTGGCGTAATTTCAAGTGTATCAGATGATAAAGGAAGAAATGTTGTAACAGACTTTTTCCCTGAAATTACACAACGTTTATTCCCAATCGGACGCTTAGATTATGATACGTCTGGCGTATTATTAATGACAAACGATGGGGACTTCGCTAATGTATTAATGCACCCGAGATATAAAGTTGAAAAAACATATGTTGCAAAAATAAAAGGGCCATTAACAGGTGAGAAAATTCGCATGTTAGAACGAGGTGTTACATTAGAAGACGGAAAGACAGCACCAGCAAATGTGAAAATTATTTCTTGGGACAAGCGTAAAGAGATGGCGATTGTACAATTAACAATTCACGAAGGCCGTAACCGTCAAGTACGTCGTATGTTTGAAGCGTTAGACTGTAAAGTAGTGAAATTAAAACGTGAACGTTATGCCTTTTTAGAAGTGGGTAGTTTGCGACCTGGTGATGCAAGAGAATTGACACCACATGAGGTAAAACAATTACGCGCGCTTGCTTCTACAAAGCCAAGATAAGCTATAGAGTTAAAATTTCACCAGTGGAGTGCTCTGCTGGTGATTTATTCAATATAACATTTACAGAAAAGAATACATACCATTTACCGAGGAGAGGGGAGACAAGATGAAGAAAAATCGCTTATTATTTCGTGTTATCATCCTGCTCATTTTAAGCGGTGCTGTAGGATTTACCCTTTATCAAGGGTTTTTCACTGATAAAGAGAAAATGCAAATTGGGAAAGAAGCACCTAATTTTGTTGTGACGGATTTGGAAGGAAAGAAAATTGAATTAAAGGACTTAAAGGGTAAAGGTGTATTTTTAAACTTTTGGGGAACGTGGTGTAAACCTTGTGAAAAAGAAATGCCTTATATGAATGAATTATATCCAAAGTATAAAGAAAAAGGCGTTGAAATTATTGCGTTAGATGCAGATGAAACAGATATTGCTGTTAAGAACTTTGTGAAACAATATGATTTGAAATTCCCAGTTGCCATTGATAAAGGAACAAAAATCATAGGCACATATGGAGTAGGTCCATTACCGACAAGCTTTTTGATTGATAAAGATGGAAAAGTAGTGGAGCAAATTATAGGTGAACAAACGAAAGAACAGTTAGAAGGCTATTTGAAGAAAATTACTCCGTAATAAAGAAAGCCTTTACATAAGAGGTGCATGTCTATAGCGCCTCTGATTTAAAAATTCTGAGTATTGCGGTAACTTGAGGTTAGAATATACAATAGTACATATAGATACAGGGGCGGTGAGAGTGTTGAAAGAAATTAAATGTGAGTGTGGACATGTTAATCCGATAGGAACCATTTTTTGTGAAGCTTGTGGGAAACCATTTGAAAGCAATGAAAATGTAAAACTATTGGATATGCGCTATGAGGGGAGTGCGCGGAGATCTCTCACGCAAACAAAAACGATAGTCGATAAAATTTGGAGCTTTTTCTCTTCTGTAAAAGTAGGTGTATGGCTAATCGTAATAACTTTAGCTGCATCAGCGATAGGAACAATTTTTCCACAAGAAATGTACATAACGCCAGGAATTGCACCAGCTGAATATTATAAACAGGAATACGGATTTTTAGGGCAATTATACTATCAATTAGGATTTAATAATTTATACGGTTCATGGTGGTACATGATTTTAATTGCTTCTATTGGTACTTCACTTGTGATATGTAGTTTAGACCGTGTTATTCCCCTTTATAAAGCTTTAAAAAAACAAGGGGTAAAAAGACATCCTAGCTTTTTAAAGAGACAAAGATTATACGGGACTGGTACTCCGCAAGATGGTGACTTGGAAAGAGTGCAAAAGAATTTAAAGAAAAGAAACTATAACGTGAAAGTGGAAGACGGAAACGTTTTAGCGGAAAAGGGACGTTTCTCACGTTGGGGTCCATATGTAAATCATATCGGCCTTATTATCTTTTTATTCGGTGCGATGCTTCGTTTTTTACCGAGTATGTACGTAGACGAAGCTCTTTGGTTACGTGATGGTGAAACGAAAGAAGTACCAGGGACGGATGGTCAATACTATTTAAAAAATGAGAAGTTTATAAAAGAAGTTTATGATAAAAGTAAGGATAAGGAAGTTTTTGATGAAGCGATAGACCGTGTTGGGGATAAAATGATTGCGAAAAACTTCCAAACGAATGCAGTATTATATAAAGCGGTAGGCGAAAATATAGCAGGGCAAAAACCGAAATTAGAAAAAGTAAAAGAAGCGGAAATTCGCGTGAATGAGCCATTGAAATTTGATCAATTTGCAGTGTATCAAGTGGATTATAAAGAAAGTGAATTTAAAAGTATGTCCTTCCACTTGCAAAACAAAGAAAATAATCAAAAGTGGGGACCAATTAAAGTAGATTTAGCGAATCCTACAGAAAAATACGATTTAGGAAATGGTTATTCTTTAGAACTATTAAGCTATTTTCCAGATTTTTATTTTGATGAGAATGGAAAACCGAATACAAAAACAAAATTACCAAACAACCCTGCATTCGTATTTAAAATGTTTACGCCTGAGACGCCAGATGGTGAAGTGAGTTTCGTTGGTATTCAGCAAAATATAGAAGCAGATGGAAACAACAAATATAAAATGTCATTTGCAGGTGTTGAAATGCAAAATGCGACAGCTCTAACGGTTAGGAAAGATTTAACGCTTTGGATTCTTGGTATTGGAGGATTTATATTTATGGTTGGTGTCATTCAAGGTATGTATTGGAATCATCGCCGTATTTGGATACAACGTGTTAATGATGAATGGTGGATTGCAGGACATACGAATAAAAATTGGTTCGGTTTAAAGAAAGATATTGAAAGAATACTAGAAGGTACAGCAATTCCACAGCCAAATGATAAAGTAATTGATAAAAAAATTAGTTAAGGTGGGGAAACGATATGGTGCAAATAAGTAGTAACTTTCTCTTTACCGCATTTATTTTATATTTAATTGCGACTCTATTTTTTGGGGGAGCCATTAAAGAAAAGGCTCATAAATGGGCAAATGTAGGAATAACGATTACAATTTTAGGGTTTATAGCACAAACAGTATATTTTGTTACAAGGTGGATTGCATCAGGTCATGCGCCAGTTAGTAACTTTTTCGAATTCGGTACGTTTTTCGGTATGATGCTTGTCGGAGCATTTATTGTAATGTATTTTATGTACCGCGTAAGTATAATGGGACTATTTGCATTACCAGTTGCTCTTTTATTAATTGCCTATGCAAGTATGTTCCCGAGGGAAATATCCCCGCTTATCCCATCTTTAAAAAGTAACTGGTTACACATTCACGTGACGACTGCAGCAGCAGGACAAGCAATTTTAGCAATTAGTTTTATTACGGGCGTTATGTATTTATTGAAAAATGTAGATCAATCAACGAGAAGTAAACGTACATTTTGGTTAGAAACGGTAGTGTTCACACTTGTTTGTACAGTTGGATTTATTGCGGTAACGACAGTATTCTCCAGTATGAAATATGAAGCTAAGTTTCAATGGATTGATAAAAATGAACAACAAGTCGAGATGAAGTATAATCTCCCAGCTTTAGTTGGACCACATGAAGGGAAGTTACTGACAGAAAATAAATTAGAACCGACAGTCGAAGTTCCAGCGATTGTAAATGCGAAAAAATTAAATACTGTTATTTGGTCAGTAATAGTTGGAACACTACTTTATGTTGTATTAAGACTTGTTTTACGCAAACGAGTATCAGCGGCACTTCAGCCACTAGTAAAGAATACGAATAGTGATTTACTGGATGAAATCGGATATCGATCTATTGCAATTGGATTCCCAGTTTTCACATTAGGTGCGCTAATTTTTGCGATGATTTGGGCTCAAATAGCATGGACGCGTTTTTGGGGGTGGGATCCGAAAGAGGTTTGGGCACTTATAACGTGGCTCTTTTATGCGGCAGTATTACATTTACGATTATCTAAAGGATGGCATGGGGAAAAATCAGCGTGGCTTGCAGTAATTGGTTTTGCGATCATTATGTTTAACTTTATTGTAGTGAACTTAATCATTGCGGGTTTACATTCATATGCATAGAGAAATAAAATAGGAGAGTGTATGTCACTTTCCTATTTTATTTTTGTCAAATTTTCTTCTTTTTTGAGAAAAACATGACAAAGTAGCGGTTGATTTTGTAAAATGATGTCGAGGACATAATATACTGTTCAAATAAAATACATAGTTTTGGAAAAAAATTGAACAAACTTTATTATTCTTGTGAAGCATAATAGTGGGAAGTGAAACATTTAGAGGAGTGCTTAAATAACCGAGAATAGCGCAATATAATAGTGTAGAAGGGTAGGTGTGAACCGCTGATGTGAAAATATGCAGCGGGTAGAAATGGAAAATGAATTTAGAATTTTAATTGTAGACGATGAGGATCGCATTCGTCGTTTATTGAAAATGTACTTAGAAAGAGAGCAATACACAATTGAGGAAGCAGATAATGGTGATACAGCTTTAGAAATGGCGTTGCAAAATGATTATGATTTAATCTTATTGGATCTTATGATGCCTGGTAAAGATGGTATCGAAGTGTGCAAAGGGGTTCGTGAGAAAAAAGCGACACCAATTATTATGTTGACGGCAAAAGGCGAAGAAGTAAATCGGGTACAAGGATTTGAAGTTGGAACGGATGATTATATTGTAAAACCATTTAGCCCACGTGAAGTAGTGCTTCGTGTGAAAGCGGTGTTACGTCGTGCTGTACCAACAACATTCTTTACACAAGATACAACGACGAAAGATGTTACTGTGTTCCCGCACTTAACAATTGATAACGATGCACATCGTGTTACTGCAGATGGTAATGAAGTGAACTTAACGCCGAAAGAATATGAATTACTATTATTCTTAGCGAAAGCTCCTGATAAGGTATTCGATCGAGAGCAATTGTTGAAAGAAGTATGGCAATATGAATTCTTCGGAGATTTACGTACAGTGGATACGCATGTAAAGCGTTTACGTGAGAAATTAAGTAAAAAATCACCAGATGCTGCGAAGATGATTGTTACCGTTTGGGGCGTGGGTTACAAGTTTGAGGTTGTGAACGACTGATGCTTTGGAGAAGTGTAGTAGGGAAGTTATGGATGACCATATTACTTCTCGTTTCGTTTGTTCTTGGATTTGTTGCGATTTTACTTTCACAGTTTTTTAGAACGTATTATGTTGATATGAGTGAAGCTAGGCTTCAGAAAGTTGCAACAAGTGTTTCAGAGTTAATTGAAGAAGGTGCCGATGTAAAAACGATTGAGAATATCGCGTATAAATTCTCTGACCCACTTTCAAGAATCATTATTGTAGAAGATGGTAAGGAGATTTCATCTTCTCCGAAACAAGAAGGATTAGTTACGCTAACAATAGATGATTTAAAAGAAGATAAAGAATTAGCTGCTGTTTTTAAAGATAAAAAAGAAATTAAAAACAACATAAGAAAAGCTTCTAATAGTAGGAAGAATAAAAATACTGAAAATGATATTATGATTGTCGGAAAACCGGTGCAATCAAAAAATCAAAGTGCAGTGTTCGTATATGAATCTTTACAAGTACCAATACAAGGTATGGAGAGAACGACTGATTTTATTTTCTTATCGGCTGGGATTGCGATTATATTAACAACTTTCTTTGCGTTCTTCTTATCTACTCGAATTACCGCACCGCTTCGTAAAATGCGTGAGGTTGCTTTTGAGGTGGCACGTGGGAAGTTTGATGCAAAGGCCCCTATGGTATCTCAGGATGAAATTGGTGAGCTTGCAACGGCCTTAAATCAAATGGGTAAACAGTTGAAGTTTAATATGAATGCTTTGCAGCAAGAAAAAGAACAGTTAGCTAGTATTTTGAGTAGTATGGCAGATGGAGTTATTACGTTAAATCAAGAAGGTGAAGTCGTAGTTATTAATCCACCGGCTGAAAATTTCTTACAAGTTTGGCAAGAAGAAAAAGAGATAGAGCTAAGTAAAAAACTACCTTCTGAACTTGTGGAACTATTCCATCGCGTTGTAGAAAGTGAGCAACAACAAGTTGTTGAAATTAATTTGCAAAAAGGTAACTACGTAGTTCTTATGACGCCGCTTTACAATCAAACGAAAATTCGTGGGGCTGTAGCAGTGTTGCGTGATATGACGGAAGAACGCCGTCTTGAGAAGATGCGTCAAGACTTTATTGCCAATGTATCACATGAACTTCGTACACCAATGGTCATGCTTCAAGGGTATAGTGAAGCGATTTTAGATGATATTGTGCAAACGAAAGAGGAAATTAATGAGTTTGTTCAAATCATTTATGATGAATCCGTTCGTTTAGGTAAACTTGTAAATGAATTATTAGATTTAGCTCGTATGGAAAGTGGCCACGTAGAGTTACATATTGGTGAAGTAGATATTCATCCATTTGTCGAAAAGATTGGCCGTAAATTCCAAGGGATTGCAAAGGATAAAGAAGTTGAACTAACAGTAGATTTCCAAAGTCCAATTGAACAATATCCGTTTGATGCAGACCGTATGGAACAGGTGTTGACGAATTTAATTGATAATGCAATTCGTCATACGAATGCAGGTGGACATGTTGCACTTGTAATTCATACGGAAAATAATGGTCTTACTTTCGAAGTGCAAGATTCAGGTGCTGGTATTCCAGAAGAAGATATTCCATTCTTGTTTGATCGTTTTTACAAAGCTGATAAAGCAAGAACACGCGGGAAAAAGGGTGGAACAGGACTCGGGCTTGCGATTGCTAAAAATATTGTTCAAGGCCATGATGGGAAAATTTCTGTCTCAAGTGTTGTTGGAGAAGGAACTACATTCTCTGTATATTTGCCGAATCGTATAATTTAGATATACGTTTTTAAAGTTAATAATAAATAAAGTTCTACTGTTTTTTATTTTTTTGTAAAATCAATTAAATAAATTATAGTAGAACTTTTTTCTATCTTAGTCGAATTAAGAATATCGAGAGAGGTGCTGTGAAGAAATGAAATTATATACGAAAACAGGAGATAAAGGGAAAACAAGTGTAATAGGTGGCAGGGTGGATAAAGATAATATTCGTGTAGAAGCATATGGCACGATAGATGAGGCGAATTCTCATATTGGATATGCGATGACTAAGCTACAAGGCGGGGCATTTGGAGATGTTTACAATGACCTTGAAAATATTCAACATGAACTATTTGATTGCGGGGGAGATTTGGCGATAGTGGAGGAGAAAATCCCTTATAAAGTAACGATCGAAATGGTCGAAAGCTTGGAAAGAAGGATTGATTTGTATATAGAAGAAGCGCCACCATTAGAACGCTTTATTTTACCAGGTGGTAGCGAGGCATCGGCTACCATTCATATTGCACGTACTGTTGTAAGAAGAGCAGAGCGCTCTATCGTATCGTTGAAAAAAGAAGTGGAAACAAATGAAGTTGTTCTAAAGTATGTAAATAGATTATCTGATTATTTGTTTGCAGTAGCTAGAGTAATAAATACTCGATTACAAGTAAAAGATGTGGAGTATAACCGTAGCGCATTAGTTTTTCGTGATAAGAAAGAGAAGGAAGTGGAGTAATTCACTTTCTTTTTTTTGTATACTTTTTTCTGTAATATACCAAAATAGAGAAGGTATGGTGGTAATTAGAAAACGGAGGATGTATATGAAAGTGTTAAAATGTAGCGTCATGTTATTGACTGTACTGTTTTTATCTCAATTACATGTTTACGCAGAAGAAAATCGATGGACATGGCCTGTGGAAGGACAGATAAGTGATTATTTTGGGACAAGGCATGGAAAACACTACGGTATTGATATAGCTGCACCGATCGGAGTACCTGTGGCAGCTATTCAAGATGGCAAGGTGACAAAGTCTTATTATTCAAATAGTTATGGGAACGTTGTATTTATTAAACATGGAGAATATGAGGCTGTGTATGCACATTTAAATAAGAGACACGTAGTTCAAGGGGATTATATTTCAAAAGGAGAAATAATTGGAGAAGTAGGAAACACAGGAGAATCACGAGGTGCACATTTACATTTAGAACTTCATCAAGGAAGATGGACGATGGCGAAAAAGAATGCGATGAATCCATTACTTGTTTTAAATGAACAAAGAAATGAAGTTGTTTCTTCCTCATTATATGTCGTACAAAAAGGGGATACTTTAGTTAATATTGCACGGAAATTTAGTATGACACTTAAGGAAATAAAAGCAAAAAATGGATTGCAGCAAGAGCGAATTTATCCAAATCAACAATTATACGTAAAGTAAAGAAGAGCTAGTTTAACTAGCTCTTCTTTTACCAAAAAATAAAGACACATATAAATCCAGAAATAGCTAAGTAGCTATATAAGTAAAAAACTTTTGTTCTTGTTTTTTCTTTTGTTCGAAACAGTACAATAGTCGGTTCAATTAAACCGATTGTCAAACAAAGTAAGCCAAGAAGCATACAACCAATCGAAAGAGAGTACAGGGCGATTTGTGGTGCTTGAAATGGAATCATCCATTTTAATAAAAATGCAATAAGTGCAGTGTAACAAATGCTGCCGATGTATTTATTCAACGGTGTATTAGAACGAAAACCAGGAAGTTTTTTTAAGAAAGAGCGAGAAACAACTTCTGTTTGTAAAGATGTATGCTCTTCGATAATTTTTTGAGCTTCTTTTCCTTTTTGGAAAAGGGATAATATCCAGTTACGCTCACCTTGAAAAATAAATTGAGAAGTTGTCAAATAGTGATCAACCTTCACTTTATTCCAACTCTTCCATGGATGACGCTCGCACAATTTTAATTTACTTTCTGTTTTTTTATCATACTGATAAATACTGATGCCATCTTCATCGAAAGCAGCATAGTATGTCTCGCTTGAGAATGTGCCTAAATCAATTGGACAGTAGAAAAGTAATTCTTTTTTTAAGTAAAAGTATTCTTTTCTTAAGTTTTTTTTCATTGCTTCTCGAATAGAGTGTCTTTTATCTTTCTTCATGACATTTCCTCCATAACTCAGAAAATGTTCTTATCTTAACAATTCAACATCTTATCACTTTTCATTATATATGACTAGGGAATTCAAAAGAGAAATGCCTAATAATAAAAAATATGGGGTGTATTGTAAAATATTTTGCAATTATTAATGGGTTATAAAAAATAAATAACTAATTTTAAATAAGTTACAATTTTTTAGTTCACAATGTTATTAGGTTGTTGTATAATGAAGGGGAAAATAGAATATCGGTCTATCTTCGGGGCAGGGTGAAAATCCCGACCGGCGGTGATGAACTATTTATGATTTCGTTCTAAGCCCGCGAGCCGTTAAGGCAGGATTTGGTGTGATTCCAAAGCCGACAGTATAGTCTGGATGGGAGAAGATGGAGGTTCAAGCGTTCAAAAAAGATAGGAATTTGAACGTCTGTTTGATGTGCCTTAAATTCTCCCTTTGTGTAAAACACAAAGGGTTTTTTCATTCTATGAAAAAATAGGCATAGCAGAACCTTTCCACTTTCCATGAGATGATCGATGGAAAAGGAGAGAGAACGATGAAACAAAAAAACAGTGTAGTAAAGATGGTGAGTGTAGCAATGCTAAGTAGTATTGCATATTTACTAATGATGTTGGATTTCCCGTTCCCAGGGCTTCCGCCATTTTTAAAAATTGATTTTAGTGATGTGCCAGCTCTAATTGCTGCAATTATTTTTGGACCAATTGCGGGGATAATTGTAGAGGGAATAAAGAATATTTTACATTACGGGATTCAAGGTAGTTTAGTAGGAGTGCCAGTTGGAGAAATTGCAAACTTTATTGCAGGATGTTTATTTATTGGACCAGCAGCTTTCTTATTTAGAAAGTATCGTACTGTAAAGAGTTTAACGACAGGACTAATGTTAGGGACAATTACAATGGCGCTAATTATGAGTGTATTAAACTATATCATCATATTCCCAGCTTACACTTGGTTTTTAAATGCACCTGCTATGTCTAGTGAGGCTATAAGAACGACTGTTGTAACAGCGATCTTACCGTTTAATTTAATTAAAGGAATTGTAGTAACAATTGTATTTGTAGCATTATTCTCACGCCTGAAAGTATGGGTGTTTGCAAAAATGAAAAATGCATAACATATAAAATAAAACCATTAGTAGTGTGAAACTACTAATGGTTTTTTGTTAAGTAGAATGAAAATAGGGAACAAAAAATGCCCCTCATCAATATGAGGGGCATTTTTTGAAGTTAATAAAAGACTATTCGAATTTTAAAGCGTCGCCGTCAAATGATTCGTCAGCAACTTTAATTGAGTCAGTTGGACAACCTTCGAATGCATCCATCATATCTTCAATTAATACATCTGGAATTTCAACGATACCTTGGTTATCATCTAATGTTACAAATGCAATACCTTCATCATCATAGTCATAAATGTCTGGTGCAGCAGCGCCGCAAGCACCACATGCGATACAAGTATCTTTATCAACGATTGTATATTTTGCCATCTTTTTTCCCTCCTGATAATATGTATGTGAAAAGCTCGCCATAAAAATTATAACCTTATTGTAAAACGGTTTGTAAAACTTTTCAACATAAAATTATAATGATAATGCTTATCAATTAGAGTGTCAACTTATTTTTGAATTATGTCATAAGATTTTCAAAATACGTAAATGTTATTTCGTTTGGTACAATAGAGTATGTACAAGCATATGGTACCGATATGATAAGGTTAATGAGTAACAGTAGACGTTGTAATCATATTGAAAAAGAATTAAGTTAAATTGGAAAGGGGAAGCGGTAATGCAACTACAATATACTTTATTGTATTGTTTAAAACAATTGAATGGCGAAAGGACCGTTTCTTCTATTTATTATTTATTAAAAGGAAAGAGGTCATCGCAAACATTACAAGATGGGAATATGTTTCAAATTTCTTTTTTGTTTGGGATTTATAAATCTTTGAATAGAGCTGATTATGATCAAGAAGTTGCAAAGTTGGTACAAACGGATTTAGTTCAATCTATACATGAAAATACATACGTAGTAACGACTGCTGGTAACATGCAATTAAACAAATGGAAAGATGACTTTGCTTTTCCGACGTGTTTACATGGTTTACACTATGGTGAAATAGGTGAAACGTTTTGGAAGAGATTATCATTAATCGTTCAAACCATTTCGAATTTACAACAGGTGAATACGAAATTTATTCCAATTCAGCAAGATACAGAAATAATGATGTGGGTGAAACGTTTTCTCACTGGAATACCATATATGAGAAGTGAATTGGCTAAAAGGTTGTGGAAGGAGATGTATACTCTTTTACAAAAAAATAAACCATTAGAGGCGACAATCGTAACATATCGCTTAACGGGCTATAAACGCATCGGTTGTACGTTGCAACAATTAGCGGAAATTACGAAACAAGATGTATTTCGAGTGTATTTTTTATTTTGGGGTACAATTCATTTCATTATTCAAGAAGTTCGTAATAAAGAAAGTGAGTTTCCGTTATTAGCTGAAATTATATCTTATCCAAATGAGAAGGCTGATTTATTTAGCATATCTACGAAAAAAACATATAATCTTTGGAGACAAGGACGCTTTCTGGAAGAAATAGCAACAATTCGGAATTTGAAGGTTGCAACGATAGAAGATCATTTTGTAGAAATCGCTTTACGAGAAAAAGAATTTTCAATTGAGATGTTTATGGAGAAAGACAAAATAGATAAAGTAAAAGAAGTAATTGAGACATTACAAACACGTAAGTTACGTGTCTTGAAACAAGCGGTTGGGGAAGAGATATCTTATTTTGAAGTCCGTCTTGTATTGGCACGGATGGAGGGTATAAATGAAACTTGAGGAATATTTATATAAGTGGTTTGGATATTCTGAATTTCGTCAAGGACAAAAAGAAGTTATTACAGACTTATTAGAAGGAAAAGATGTTATAGCGATGCTTCCGACTGGAAGAGGGAAATCTATGTGCTATCAACTCCCAGGGCTAATGCAAGAAGGAACAGTGCTTGTTGTATCACCACTATTATCTTTAATGGAAGATCAAGTTACACAATTAAAGTATGTTGTGAAAAATCGAGTGATTGCATTTAATAGTTTTCGGACATTAAGTGAAAAAAGAGAAGCGATGAAAAAATTGGCTTTTTATAAATTTATTTTTGTGTCTCCAGAAATGTTGCAATCGGATTTATTAATAAGAGAATTGAAGAAAATTCATATTTCAATGTTTGTTGTGGATGAGGCCCATTGTATTTCGCAGTGGGGGTATGATTTTAGACCGGATTATAAAAAATTAAACGTAGTAATTGAGAACATTGGATCTCCTACGGTACTAGCATTAACAGCGACAGCGACAAAGGATGTACTGCAAGATATAGCAGAGAGTTTAAGTTTAAAGAATGTCTCGCAGCATGCATACTCTATTGATCGTCCAAATATTGCAATGGAAGTGCAATTTATAGAGACGATAGAAGAGAAGAAAGAAGCACTTTTGGAACATGTGATGTATTTACAGGGGCCAGGGATTGTATATTGTTCAAGTAGAGCATGGACAGAACGTTTAACGGAATATTTAAGAGGAAAAGGCTGTACTGGTGTGGCTTTTTATCATGGTGGTATGGAACATGAAGAGCGTATGTTAATTCAGCAGCAATTTATGAATGACCAATTGCAAATTGTAATATGCACAAGTGCTTTTGGTATGGGAGTAAATAAGTCGAATACGAGATATATTATTCATTTCCATTATCCGACTAATATAGCTTCCTACTTACAAGAAATCGGAAGAGCTGGAAGAGATGGCGAACCGAGTATAGCCTTTTTATTATGTAGTCCGTTGGATCACGATTTGCCAATTTCAATTATTGAAGATGAATTGCCAAGTAAGTCGCAAATACAATTTTTATTTTCTTTACTACAAGAAAGAATGTTTCAAACGAAAGAATTACCAATAGAAGATGTAGAAGAAATTTGTTATAATGCAGCAAGATTTAATGAACAATATTGGCGTTTCATCCGCTATCATCTCGAACGGCTTGCGATCATACAACGGAGAAAACTAATATTAGAGAGCTTGTCAGATGAAATCATGAACAGATTAATAGCTGAAGTAGAAATAAGATTGCGTAATAAATATAGTGAGCTAGAAAACATGAAGTCATGGATACAAGTTAAAGGATGTAGGCGTGAATATGTGCTTCAACAGTTCGGTTATAGAAAAGAGACAGAGCTGAAAAATTGCTGCGATTATTGTGGTATTACAAAAACGGAGTATAAAAAAAGACGAGCGCAACAATCCGATTTCGACTATAATTGGGAAACAGAGTTACAAAAGCTTTTCGGCCTAGAGAAGATGGAGGAATGATGAACATTCAAAGGCATAATGTTGAAGATATGAGTCCGAAAGAAATAAGGCTGAATCTGTATATAACACAGCTAATTATTATTGGTATTGGTTGTTTGCTAGCATATATATTATTTCGAGATACAAAAGAAGTTTTTAGTCTTTGGAAGTGGGAACCTGTACGAATACTTATAGTAGGTAGTTTATTAGCGATTGGTATTGTGTTATTAGATTATGTTGCAATGCGAGTATTTCCAGAGTCTTGGTTTGATGATGGTGGTATTAACGATAAGATGTTTCAAGGAATGTCAGTTATGCATTTACTCGTTATTACGTTCGTTATTGGCTTTGCAGAAGAATTTTTATTTAGAGGTGTAATGCAGACTCATTTCGGAATTATAATAGCAAGTTTAGTATTTGCAGTCTTACATATTCGGTATATAACAAAGCCATTTTTGTTTTGTTTCGTATGTTTTATTAGTTTTGTCTTTGGTTATGTATTTGAATGGACAGGGAATTTATTTATAACAATCTTTGCACACTTTCTTGTTGATTTTATAATGGGACTCCAACTAAGAAAATAAATGGAAGGTGGTGGTGAACAACATGAGGAAACGAATTCCTGATTTTGAAGAGGAATTAGAAGTTGAGCAAGTGGAAGAAGATGAAAGTTTACCGCCGCGAAGTGAACTTCATAGAAATAAAGAGAAAAAGCAAAAGTTTAAAATGAATCACATTTTTGTCCGAGTATTAACGTGTCTATTCATATTACTACCAATTAGTATTTTATGGTATACGGATAAATATATTCAGGTGAAAAGTGATAGTAGTAATGCTGGTAAAAGTGCGTTTGAAGTAATTTTTTTTGATTCAGCCAAATCTGAAACTCAGAAACAATCTGAGAAGGTGGTAACGCATACTGTGAAAAAGGGAGAAACTTTAGAAAGTATAGCGAAGCAATATTTTTCAGATGAAAGTGGGATTGAAGTTATTAAAAAGTATAATAACTTAGAAGAAGATGAAGTGAGTGCAGGTCAAGAATTAAAAATTCCGATAAAAGATAAGTCCGTAAAACAAGAGAGCTAGTAAATTAAGCAATTCGTAGCTTGTTATAAAAACTGAGGATTATCTTTATGAGTAGGGGAGTAAAAATATGATATGGATTACAATATTAAGTACTCTCATATGTATAGGTATAATATTTCTTCTTGTAATGTATAAAGAAGCGATGCGTAATACGGTATTGGAACATACTTTAGAATTTAAAGAATTCCCGCAAAGTTTTCAACAGATGAATATGTTTTTTATTTCTGATATTCATAGAAGAGTCGTTTCAGATTCGTTAATTGAGCGAATAAAGGGAAAAGTAGATCTCGTTATTATTGGTGGTGATTTAGCGGAAAAGGGCGTACCTTTATCAAAAATCTCTGCAAATATTCAAAAGTTAAGAGCGATAGCTCCTGTATATTTTGTATGGGGAAATAATGACTATGAGATTGAATACCATGAATTAGATGCGTTGCTATTAGAAAATAATGTGAAAGTTTTAGATAATACAAGAGTTGTATTTGAATCTGAGTTAGGAGAGAAAATTTGCTTACTCGGTGTAGATGATGTTGGATTGGAACGTGATCGTTTAGACTTAGCATTGGCTGATTGTAAAGAAGAGGGATTTCGTATTTTAATTAGTCACAACCCTGATATAATAAAAAAAATGTCTGGAAAAGAACAAATTTCACTTGTGTTAAGTGGACATACACATGGAGGACAGATTCGATTATTCCCATCTGAAAAATATTTAAAAGGTGGCGTATATAATCATTCAAATACGACTCTCTTTGTTAGTAATGGATACGGAACAACATTGATTCCACTTCGTTTTCGAGCACCTGCTCAAACACATATTATTACGTTATGTGGAGGGAAATGATGCCAACTCTAAATGGAAAATATAATATAAAAGCTGTTTCGAATATTATTGGAGTTCAACCGAGTACGCTTCGTGCATGGGAAAGGCGATATCAGATTATTGCCCCAAAGCGGAATCAAGCTGGGCATCGATTATATACAGAAGAGCATATTCGAATTTTGAAATGGTTAATGGAGAAGGTTTCTTCCGGTATGATGATTGGACAAGCAGTGCAGTTATTAGAAGGGAATCGTTTGCAGAGTAATGCCCAAAAAGAAATACATTACGATAAAGAAGTTGTTTTAGTGGACGATTTACTACAAGCTTTGTTAGAATTTGATGAAATTACAACTTCTGCATTAATAAATGAGGCTTTTAGTATTTATTCAACAGAAAAAGTTATCACCGGTATTATTCTTCAAGTGACAAACAAATTGTTGACACTAAAAAATAACAATGAGATTGCAATGACGCAATTCCAATATGCCGTATCATTTTTACAAACTCGTCTAGGAATGGTGTATCATAATGCTTCAACGTTTTCTTCCATACACAAAGTAATTGTGTTAGAAAATAATACATTGAAAGGATTTATTTTCTCAATGTATTTACGTTTAAAAGGATATGAGGCGATACATATTAGGACAAGTTTGGAGGGAGATGGCATGTTATTAGCGGTTGAGCAAATACAGCCAAAACATTTATTTGTCTCTTTTGAAAATGGCCTAGAACTGAAAAGGGCGATGAATGTTGGGGATTTATTGCAAGAAAAAAATGAGAACCTTTCTGTTGGGGTTATAGGGGAAATAAGCGCTCGAGATCAGTTGAACATTCAAACAATCCTAATCGGCGATACGAAAGAAGAATGGGATGAATGGTTAAAAATGTTAGAATAGTTGTTCGGAAAGAACCATCTATTTTCTATTTCATATAATAAAAATTAGATTCAATGGTTACGTAGGGAGGGTATGAGATGAGGCTGGAACGATTAAATTATAATAAGATAAAAATTTTCCTAACATTTGATGATTTATCTGAACGAGGATTAACAAAAGAGGATTTATGGAGAAATGCACCGAAAGTACAGCAACTATTTCGTGATATGATGCAAGAAGCAAATAAAGAATTAGGATTTGAAGCAGATGGTCCGATTGCAGTTGAAGTATTTTCTCTACAAGCACAAGGCATGGTTGTAATAGTAACGAAGGAAAATCAAGAAGTGGATACAGATGATGAGTTCCGTGACGAGTTTATTGAAATGCAAGTGACTCTAGATGAGAGCGAGCACATACTTTATGAGTTTGCTACACTAGACGACGTAATTAACCTGTCGAATCGCTTATATAACCTTGGTGTAACTGGCGGAAAGTTATATACATGGGATGGGCGTTTCTATCTTTGGATGGAAGAAGAAGAGCAAATACAATTATTGAAGGCGGATTTTATAGCTATTTTAGCAGAATACGGTAATCCGTCTACGGCAACCATTTACCGTGTAATGGAGTATGGTAAAGAATTAATGGCTTCTCAAGCAATTGAACAAGTATACAATTACTTTGTGAAAAAGCAAAACCTCAGCTAATATAACATAGCTGGGGTTTTGTATTTTATTTGGATAAGAGGAGTAAGGCTAGGGTCAATTATAAATATTTAAACAAACGTTTTCTTAATTAAATATACCGTTTCGCGACGCTGTATTCGAGTGAGATAAAAAATATTTAAATATTTAAGTATTTTACTTTTCTAAAAGCAATAAAAGGACTATAATAATAGTGAAAACGCTTGCAATACGAAATAAGTTGTATATATTTGTTAGCGTTTTCTATTGCATTCCAAATTTAACGGTGTATACTAGGCAATGAAGGTTTACTAAACAAGTGAAATTACAGGGGGTTTACTTACTATGGTAGCCGAAAAGGGAACTCAAACAAAAACACAACAACAAAGGGAACAACATTTTGAACTATTGAATTCGACACAAATTGTTATTAGTGAAGCATTAGAAAAATTGGGTTATCCAAACGAAGTATATGAATTATTAAAAGAACCAATTCGTATGATGACAGTGAAAATACCAGTTCGTATGGATGACGGGACTGTTAAAATATTTACAGGATATCGTGCGCAACATAATGATGCTGTTGGTCCAACGAAAGGTGGAATTCGCTTCCATCCGAATGTAACAGAAAATGAAGTGAAAGCACTTTCGATCTGGATGAGTTTAAAATGTGGTATTGTTGATTTACCGTATGGTGGAGGTAAAGGTGGAATTATCTGTGACCCACGTGAAATGTCATTCCGTGAATTAGAAAGACTAAGCCGCGGTTATGTACGAGCAATTAGCCAAATCGTTGGTCCTACAAAAGATATTCCGGCTCCAGACGTATTTACAAACTCTCAAATTATGGCATGGATGATGGATGAGTATAGCCGTATTGATGAATTTAATTCACCAGGATTTATTACAGGTAAGCCACTTGTATTAGGTGGATCACACGGACGTGAAACAGCAACAGCGAAAGGTGTAACAATTTGTATTCGCGAAGCTGCAAAAAAACGCGACATTGATATTAAAGGTGCGCGTGTTGTTGTTCAAGGGTTCGGTAATGCGGGTAGCTTCTTAGCTAAATTTATGCATGATGCAGGTGCGAAAGTAATTGCAATTTCAGATGCTTACGGTGCATTACATGATCCAAATGGATTAGATATTGATTATTTATTAGACCGTCGTGATAGCTTCGGTACAGTAACAAAACTATTTAATAATACAATTTCAAACAAAGAATTGTTAGAACTTGATTGCGATATTTTAGTTCCAGCTGCAATTGAGAACCAAATTACAGAAGAAAATGCTAATAATATTAAAGCAAAAATTGTTGTTGAAGCTGCAAATGGTCCAACAACTTTAGAAGCAACTAAAATTTTAACAGATCGCGGAATTTTACTTGTTCCAGACGTATTAGCAAGTGCTGGTGGAGTTACAGTATCTTACTTTGAGTGGGTACAAAATAACCAAGGTTACTACTGGACAGAAGAAGAAGTAGAACAACGCTTAGAAAAAGTAATGGTAAGATCATTTGATTCTATTTATGAAACAGCACAAGTTCGTAAAGTGAACATGCGCTTAGCAGCTTATATGGTTGGTGTTCGTAAAATGGCTGAAGCAAGTCGCTTCAGAGGTTGGGTATAATATTATATCGTGAAAAAACGTGATTCCTTTCGAGGGAATCACGTTTTTTTGTTGGAGTATTAGTGTGAGGTGTTGTATATGGAAAATGAAATGATGGAACGAGTAGAACAATTAGAAGAAAAGGTTAAGAGCTTAGAGGGAGAACTCTCAAGAACGACGAAAGCCCGAAAAACAAGTGTCGTTCGGATGTTCGGAGAAGGCTTATTGTTTTTAATATTTGGTGTGGTTGTAGTAGGGCCGATTATCGCTTTTATATTCACGATTATTACTTGGCTTGTTGAAAAATAAAATAAAAAAATAAAAGAACGCTTGTTCTGTACGAACAAACGTGCTATACTCTCCTTAGATAAACAAAACGGAAATGATTTTAAGGAGAGATAAATGATGAAAATGACAGTAGACCAAAGATTTATGATGCCAGCAGATGTTGTAGAACGAGTGGAAGTATTACGAAACAAAAAAAGTAAGCGTGGCACATTATTACAATCAGTAAATAAATTTTTCGGCTTAGATACGAAAGAAGATTGTGTTTGGTTTTACGGTTTTTATGGAGTCGCTGTAAGTATTTTGTTATTTATGGTGTTCACATCAAATATTTTCGATTTTCTCTTTGTGTAAGAAATATGCGATAAGGACATTGCTACCGAATACATATATAAGGAAGTAAGGTAATTTTCTAAAGCGGGAGTTGGTAGTAATGGCGATGTTTCCTATAGAGCGTAACTATATTGGATATGGAAGTTCACGACCGGGAATTCCTCTTTCTAAAGTAAGGTTTATTGTAAGTCATGATACAGGGAATCCTGGTAGCAATGCAATAGGAAATCGGGATTACTTTAATGAAATACAACCGAAAGCTTCGGCGCATACATTTATAGATGACAAAACAATATTGGAAATTGTTCCTATAAATGAAGTTGCGTATCATGTTCGATATGGTGTGTCGACGGATAATGACTTATATGGTTATGATGCGAATAAGGCTGCCATTGGTGTGGAACTTTGTTATGGCGGTGATGTTAACTTTTGGGAAGCGTATACGCGTTTTACATGGTATCATGCTTATTTATGTCAAAACTTTGGCTTGAATCCGAAAAAAGATATCGTATCACATAAAACACTTGATCCAGCTAGAAAGATTGATCCTGAAAATGTATTAGGGAAACAAGGTATTAAATTTCAACAGTTTTTAGCAGATGTCTATCGGATGTACGTTTCGTTTAGATGACAAACGTATGAAAAATGAATACAATAAAGATAGGTGCCTACTGTTGTAAGTAGGTTTTTTCTTGTTTTTATAAATAGTGCAGAGGTAGAAGACTAGGAGTGAACCGAGTATGCAGAAAGAAACAGCTATCATAATTGGAGGCGGTCCGTGCGGATTAGCAGCAGCAATTTCGTTGCAAAAGGTAGGGATTAATCCGTTAGTAATTGAAAAAGGAAACATTGTAAATGCGATTTATAATTATCCAACTCATCAAACATTTTTCTCCTCTAGTGAAAAATTAGAAATTGGTGAAGTAGCTTTTATTACCGAAAACCGTAAGCCAGTTCGAAATCAAGCACTTGCGTATTATCGCGAAGTAGTAAAGCGTAAATCTGTACGCATAAATGCTTTCGAACGAGTAGAGAAAGTTCAAAAAGATGGAGAAGTTTTTAAGGTTGAGACGACGAAACGTGACGGACATAAAGAAATATATATAGCGAAATATATTGTTGTAGCCACTGGATATTATGACAATCCAAATTATATGAATGTTCCAGGTGAGGAACTGAAGAAAGTAGCTCACTATTTTAAAGAAGGACATCCTTATTTTGATCGAGATGTAGTAGTTATAGGTGGAAAAAACTCAAGTATAGACGCTGCGTTGGAACTTGTTAAAGCAGGAGCGCGTGTAACGGTACTGTATCGTGGAAGTGAGTACTCGCCGAGCATTAAGCCGTGGATTTTACCGGAATTTGAGGCGTTAGTACGAAACGGTACAATTCAAATGCATTTTGGGGCTCATGTGAAAGAAATTACTGAACATACATTAACGTATACCGTTGATGACGGGGCATTTACAATCCAAAATGATTTTGTATTTGCGATGACGGGTTACCATCCTGATCATAGTTTCTTAACGGAGATGGGCGTTCGAATTGATGAAGAAACTGGGCGTCCGATTTATACAGAGGATAGAATGGAAACAAACACTGAAAATATTTTCATTGCAGGTGTAATTGCCGCTGGGAATAATGCAAATGAAATATTTATCGAGAACGGTAGATTTCATGGAGATGCGATTGCGCAAACCATTGCGTCGAGAGAAAAATAAAAAGAAGCTGTCGAAAAATTCGACAGCTTTTTTTATTCGTGCATAAACATATTTTGGATTGTTTCATGTGATTTTGTATTCTCTAATGCGACTAGTAATTTAATACGTGCTTTTTGAGCGTTTAAGCCGTATGTGAATATAACGCCCATATCTTTTAATTGTTTGCCGCCACCTTCATATGAATATACGTCTTGAACGATACCATTGAAGCAACGTGAAACTAATACGACTGGAATTCCTTTGCTTATTAATCGTTCTAAACTAGGGAGTGTACGTGGAGGCAAATTACCTTGTCCAAGCGCTTCAATGACAATTCCGTCAACTGGAAGGTTTTCAATTGCTGCTAACAATGTATCATCCATACCAGCATATGCTTTTAGAACAACTACGTTTTTAGAGATGTTATTTACTGTATACGTTTCATGATGTACTAAAGCGTGATGGAAAACAACACCACGTTTTGTTACCATTCCAATTGGTCCATATTGTGGACTTTGGAATGTTGCAACATTACTTGTATGTGTTTTCGTTACATTTGTAGCGCAATGAATTTCGTCGTTTAATACGACTAGAACACCTTTTTCTGCAGCTTCATTACTGCTAGCTACTTTTACAGCTGATAAGAAGTTATATAGACCATCAGCACCTAATTCATTACTAGAACGCATTGCGCCTGTTACTACGATTGGAATAGTTGCTTTGACTGTTAAATCTAGGAAATATGCGGTTTCTTCTAATGTATCCGTACCATGCGTAATGACTACGCCATGAATGTTGTCTTGTTTTACTCTTTCATCAATGATGACTTGTAATTGTAACATCTCGCTTGGTGTCATATGAGGAGATGGTAGATGGAACACATCTTCAACGATTAAATCAACATCGCCTTCTAAATCAGGAATGAATTTTAAAAGAGGATTTTTTTCTCCTGGTTGTACGACCCCAGTTTCTTTATCTTCCTCCATTGCAATTGTTCCACCTGTGTGTAAAACTAGGATTCTTTTCAATGCTTATACCCCTTTCAAGTTGAAAAATACATTTAGAACATAACATGTTTTGAGTAAATTCGACAATGAAAATGTATAAAAGCATGCTTGGAATATGACAATAAATTTAATTGCGCTATGTACGTTGTATAAAATCATGAAATGTAATGTGTAAGTATATGGTGGGAAGGAGTGGATATCTTGAAGAAGGTGGAGAAAATTATCATTCGTATATTAATAATTCAATTTATTTGTCTTTGTGTTGTGCAATTGTTATTTATACATAAGTCATCAATAAAATATCTATCTAAAATTGTTTATTATGAAGGTGTCGTCGCGAAAAATAAAGAAGAAATCTTACAGGTGAGTAGGTAGTTTTCGTTTTCTTCTAGGAAGGATTATGCTACAATAATTGAGGATTTAATGACGTGAAGCAAATGAGAAGAAGCAGGGATGAATACCTGCTTTTCGTTTTGTTTTATAAGTGAAAAAATGAGGTGTTACAATGGATAAACGAATTTCAATTGCTATAGATGGTCCAGCAGCTGCTGGGAAAAGTACAGTTGCAAAAGTTGTGGCAAAGAAGCTTTCTTACGTTTATATTGATACAGGCGCAATGTACCGTGCTATTACATATGCAGCCCTTGAACAAAAAGTGGATATTGAAAATGAAGAAAAGCTAATGGAAGTTGTAAAAAATGTGAATATTGAATTTCAACAAGGAGAAAATACACAACTTGTATTTTTAAATGGACAAGATGTTTCGGAAGTTATTCGTACGCCTGATGTGACGAATCGAGTATCTATTGTGGCAAAGCATCGTCTTGTTCGTGAAGAAATGGTTCGTCGTCAACAAGAATTAGCGGAAAAAGGCGGCGTTGTAATGGATGGCCGTGATATTGGTACACATGTGTTACCAGATGCTGAAGTGAAAATCTTTATGCTTGCTTCTGTAGAAGAAAGAGCGGAAAGAAGACATTTAGAAAATATAAATAAAGGTTTCGATTCTAATTTAGAGCAGTTACAAGAAGAAATTGCTCAGCGTGATAAATTGGATTCAGAACGCGAAGTTTCTCCTCTAAAAAAGGCTGATGATGCATTGGAATTAGATACAACTTCTTTATCAATTGAAGAAGTCGTCCAAAAAATTATGGGTATTGTTTCAGGAGTATTTGCGAAATAAAGAAAGGGGATTATCCTCTTTCTTTTTTTGTTTGTATAGAAATGTAAAGGATACGTGAATTGTGAGTCTCTTTCCTTGACAAATGAGCCGATTTATAAGAAGTTAGTTAAAGAGGAATAAAACTGTCAGAATATATTCGCTATTATATTTCAAAACATACTTTCTTCAAGATGATTTTGCTGTATACTATTTATATAGGATTAATATATTTTCTTATGAATGCTATTGAAAAAGAGTATGTGATGATAAATTCTTAAACATGCAAATGAAAACATTTGTTTTCATTTCGTATATACATAAAAATGCTTTGTCAATTCTGTAGGGAGGTATTTCCATGGTAGAGAAAATGAATGAAGAAGTTATGGATTCAAAAGAATTACAAGTTGGTGACGTTGTTACAGGTTCTGTAACGAAGGTTGAAGAAAAACAAGTGCTTGTAAATGTTGGATACAAAACAGATGGCGTAATTCCAATTAGTGAATTAGCTAACGTTCATATTGAAAAAGCAAGCGATGTTGTAGAATTAGATCAAACACTAGAATTGAAAATTATTAAATTAGAAGAAGATGATCTTGTTTTATCTAAACGTGCTGTTGATGCAGAAAAAGCATGGGTAGAATTACAAGAGAAATTTACTTCTGGTCATGTATTTGATGTTACTGTAAAAGATATCGTGAATGGTGGATTAGTTGTGGACCTAGGCGTTCGTGGTTTTATCCCAGCTTCACTTGTAGAAGTACATTATGTAGAAGACTTTTCTGACTATAAAGGAAAAACATTAGCGGTAAAAATTGTTGAATTAGACCGCGAAAAAAATCGTGTAATCCTTTCGCATAAAGCGGTAGTAGAATTAGAACTAGATTCTAAGAAAAAAGAAGCAATCTCTTCGTTAAAAGAAGGGGATATTGTTGAAGGAACAGTACAACGATTAACGGATTTTGGTGCTTTCGTTAACGTTGGTGGTGTGGACGGTTTAGTTCACATTTCGCAAATTTCACACGAACGTGTGGAGCAACCATCTGAAGTGCTAGAGCAAGGTCAAAAGGTAAAGGTAAAGGTGCTATCTGTTGATGCTGATACGCAACGTATCTCTTTATCAATTAAAGCAGCTCAGCCGGGACCTTGGGAAAATGTTGCTGGTGAAATAAAAGCTGGTGATATTCGTGAGGGAGTAGTAAAACGTCTAGTTACATTCGGTGCTTTCGTTGAAATTTTACCTGGCGTTGAAGGGCTTGTGCACGTATCTCAAATTGCAAATCGTCACGTGAAAAATCCAAATGAAGTATTGGAAATGGGACAAGAAGTAAAAGTGAAAGTACTTGAAGTACATGTAGCGGAAAAACGTATTTCTTTAAGTATAAAAGAAGCACTTGAAGAAAATAATGTAACAGAAGATTATAGCAAATATGAGCCAAATGCTGATTCTGCTACTTTCCAATTAAGTGATATTATTGGTGAACAACTGAAAAAATTAAAGAAATAAAGAGGGGTACGAGTGGTAAGGGCAAAACGTAAATTAGATCATATTGAATATGCTCTTTCTACTGGTCAGTCTCGTACGCATGGCTTTCATGATATTGATTTTGTGCATCAAAGCTTGCCAAATTCAAGTTATGATACTATAACATGTGAAACAAAAATCGGCGAACTTTCACTAAGTTCGCCGATTTTTATCAATGCGATGACTGGTGGTGGAGGAGAGCAAACGTTACATATTAATGAGCAACTAGCATATGTAGCGAAACATCATAATCTCGCTATGGCTGTAGGTTCGCAAATGGCAGCGTTAAAAGATGAGCGTGAGGCGGCTTCTTATAAGGTCGTTAGAAAGATAAATCCAAATGGGATTTTCTTTGCGAATTTAGGTAGTGAGGCAACTGTCGAACAGGCAGAGCGTGCCGTTGATATGATTGAAGCAAACGCACTACAAATTCATTTAAATGTTATACAAGAGTTAACGATGCCTGAAGGAGATCGTGATTTTACGGGGGTACTTCAGCGGATTGAACAAATTGTTTTAAAGAGTAAAATTCCTGTCATTGTAAAAGAAGTTGGATTTGGGATGAGTAAGGAAACAGTGCAACAGTTAGTGAGTATAGGTGTAACGGCAATTGATATTGGTGGACAAGGTGGTACAAATTTTGCTGCTGTTGAAAATGAAAGAAGACAGCGAATGCTTTCTTATTTTAATAACTGGGGCATACAAACAACTACCTCGATTATTGAAGCAACCTCTACAAATAACAACCTCTCTTTTATTGCATCTGGGGGCATACAAACAGCGCTTGACGTGGCGAAGGCAATCGCATTAGGGGCGAATACAACCGCATTTGCTGGATACTTTTTACGTATTTTAATGCAAGATGGTATCGAGAAGTTAGTGGATGAAATTGATCTTTTACATACAGATTTAAAATTTATTATGACAGCTCTTGGTGCGAAGACGATAGAAGAGTTGCAATCTGTACCTCTTGTTGTAAAGGGCGAAACGTATCATTGGTTAATGCAGCGTGGTATTGATACAACGCATTATAGTAGGAGATAAAAAACCAACCGAACGGTTGGTTTTTTGTTTTCTATTCTTTTTTGTAATATAAAGTAGGGAACGGAATTAGTATTCTATAAAAAACAGACGTTTAATAAGATTAATTGTATATAAAAATATTATTCGGCGGAATTTGCAATTGAAAAAGAGGTTGCAAAAATGAGAAAATATAGAAGAGGTGATGCTGAATTATTAGAGAGAGTTTAAATTTCCTATGGGAAATAGGTGAAGGTGAAATTAAGTCATGGGAAAATTAGTATATAAAATATTATTTCAATATAAATAAAAATCATTAAAATAATTATGAAAAAAGACGGTTTCGGACAATATGGAAACCGTCTTTTTGTATGTTTAGTGCTGATTTTGCTTGCGAGCTTGCTCCGGTGTATCAAGACTTGTTGCACCAGGATATTGAAGTGATTGGTCGCGATCCGATTCAACGCGGCGTGATTCTCTTAGTTTTCGTTCTTGGCGATCTTTACCCATTGTGAATAGCACCTCCTTATTAAAAGTGTTGCTGTTATATGAAAAAACTATGCGTAAAGAAAGGGGGATTAACTTTCATAAAAAGTTCCCATAATGGAAAACATAGGAGGTGAAATGATGGATGGGAGTACTTTTTATTTTGTAGCTTGGATAGGGTGGGTTATCGTAACTTTCTTTATGAAAAAGGAATCTATTCGATGGAAGTTAAGTGCTTGTATATTGATTTTTATAATTTGCTCTCCGTTACATGTAACGATTGCTTCATTCACGGTATCAATAAATGCTCTTTTACTTTGTATTATTTCTTTTATAGGGATTACGCTATATTCTATTTGGAAAAAAATATATACCTTACTTTCGGCGCTTATTATTGCAATGTTATATACAAGTTTTCATTTGTTAGAAGTATATGACCCGATTTGGATTGTGGTGGATAGGTTGTTTCTGTTAAGTGGTGCCCTTGTGTATGCATCAGTTTTATTGCATGGAGATCGTTTCCTGCGATTATGTTCTTTATATATAGGGATGTTGCAAGGAGAGTTGTTAGTGACACTTATTTTTCGAAAACTAAACTTCCCTTATGATTACGGTAGTTTAGCGTTTTTTGATATCATCGCCGTTTCTACATTGTTTATGACAATTTTATTTTGGATTGCAAAAGTATCAGTATACATGGAACAGTTTAAGCGGAAAACACGTAAAAGAAAGGCGAGGGTAATACATGACTGAATATACACCAGCCATTTTATGTGGCGTAATAGCAGGGACGGTAACGAGAGTGTTAATGCTTCGCACGGATACGCGGCAATATCCAACGAGGCTTCATGGGAAAATTATTCATATTGCGATGGGGTTAATTGCCGCAGCTTTAGGAGCGATTGCAATCCCGTCTATTTTGAAAAAAGATTTTTCTGCCATTACATTTCTTACGTTAGCAGCGACGCAATTTCGTGATGTGCGTAATATGGAAAGAAATACGCTTCAACAATTAGATGGATATGAGCTCGTACCGCGTGGAAATACATACATTGAAGGAATTGCATTAGTTTTTGAAAGTCGCAACTATTTGGCGATGTTAACGTCGTTTGCAACGACGTTTGCGTATATAGGGTTCCATTCATGGATTGCTGGAGTAATTATGGCTATAATAGCATTTTTTATTGCGAAAAAATTAATGTCAGGCAAAAGGTTACATGATCTTGTTGATATCGAGCATGTACCGCTTCGCTTTGAAGGAGCGGGGCTTTATATTGATAATATTTATATTATGAATATTGGATTGCCGGCAAGGCAAGAAGAAATTATGAAATATGGAATGGGTTTTATTTTAAAACCGAAATCAATTGATGCGATGGTTACAATTGCAAATTTAGGACAACGGCAAGCTATTTTACATGATGTCTCTGTTGCTCTAGGGATATATAGGGATTCAGGTACACCAGCACTTGTACCGTTAGCAAAGCGTGATTTAGAAGATGGAAGAGTTGGCATCTTTGTCTTGCCGCAAGACCAAGATGCCGAGAAAGCGATAGGTGTCATAGGGAATGTGCCAACGCTAGAAAGTGCCGTTCATATGTCATCGGAAGCCCCGAAAGGAAGGGGAGATAAAAGATGATGTTAGAAAGTGTTATTCTCGCGGTAATTACAACGACACCGGAAAAGTTTGCAGGCGGAGCTCCCTTATTTACTTGTGAGACGAAAGAGGAACTAGAATTTGTTGCAAATAATTTAGAGGCGATATTAGATGGTATTGCGCATCGCTTACAAGAGAATGTATATATTATTGTGAAACATTAGCAACGTGTGTTATAATATGAGGTGTTTTGATACGTTGAGAAATATTCTGGAATGCAAATCCCTTCTTGCACAAAGAAGGGTTTTTTACATAATAAACAGAAGCAAGTTGAAAGGATGAAAGTATATGCCGAAACCAGTAATAGCAATAGTAGGCCGCCCGAACGTAGGAAAATCTACTATTTTCAATAGAATTGTTGGAGAAAGAGTTTCAATCGTAGAAGATATACCAGGTATAACGCGAGACCGTATTTATAGTGCGGGAGAATGGTTAAATCATGAGTTTAACATTATTGATACAGGTGGAATTGATATTGGAGACGAGCCGTTCTTGACACAAATTCGTCAACAGGCGGAAGTAGCGATTGATGAAGCAGATGTTATCATTTTTATGACGAATGGTCGCGATGGTGTAACTGCAGCAGATGAAGAAGTTGCTAAAATTTTATATCGTTCTAAAAAACCTATTGTACTTGCGGTAAATAAGGTTGATAATCCAGAAATGCGTAGTGACATTTATGATTTCTATGCATTAGGATTCGGTGAGCCATTCCCGATTTCAGGTACACATGGTTTAGGACTTGGTGATTTGTTAGATGAAGCTGCAAATCATTTTCCGAAGATTGAAGAAGAAGCGTATGACGATGAAACAATCCGTTTCTCTTTAATTGGACGTCCAAACGTAGGGAAATCATCACTTGTAAATGCACTTCTTGGTCAAGAACGTGTAATTGTAAGTAATATAGCAGGAACGACACGTGATGCTGTTGATACACCATATAGCAAAGATGGTCAAGATTATGTAATTATCGATACAGCTGGTATGCGTAAAAAAGGGAAAGTATACGAAAGCACAGAAAAATATAGTGTACTTCGTGCGCTTAGAGCGATTGAACGTTCTGACGTTGTTTTAGTCGTTTTAGACGGAGAAGAAGGAATTATTGAACAGGATAAAAAAATTGCTGGATATGCTCATGATTCAGGACGAGCTGTTATTATCGTTGTAAACAAATGGGATGCAGTGAAAAAAGATGAGAAAACAATGAAAGCATTTGAAGAAAATATTCGTGCTCATTTCCAATTCTTGGACTATGCACCGATTGTATTCTTATCTGCGAAAACGAAAAAACGTACACAAACATTGTTACCAGTTATTAATGAAGTAAATGAAAGTCATAGTATCCGTGTACAAACGAATGTATTAAATGATGTAATTATGGATGCTGTAGCGATGAATCCAACGCCGACTCATAATGGTAGCCGTCTGAAGATCTTCTATGCGACACAGGTTGCGGTAAAACCACCGACATTTGTTGTGTTTGTAAACGATACAGAATTAATGCACTTTTCATATGAGCGCTTCTTAAAGAATCGTTTACGTGAAGCGTTCGGTTTTGTAGGAACACCGATTCACATTATCGCTAGAGCAAGAGACTAATGGAGAGGATGTGATTTTATGACAAAAATCACAGTAATAGGAGCAGGTAGCTGGGGAACAGCGTTAGCGATGGTATTAGCTGACAATGGACATGATGTACGTATTTGGGGAAATCGTTCTGAACTTATGGATGAGATTAATGCGAAACATGAGAATAGTCGATATCTTCCAGGAATTACATTGCCAAGCACAATCGTAGCTTACTCTTCTTTAGAAGAAGCATTAGTAGATGTAAATACAGTACTGTTAGTAGTACCGACGAAAGCGTACAGAGATGTATTACAAGAGATGAAAGAAATTGTTACAGAACCAGTTACGTGGATTCATGCAAGTAAAGGGATCGAACCAGGTACGTCAAAACGTATTTCGGAAGTGATTGAGGAAGAAATTCCAGAGAACTTGATTAAAGATGTTGTTGTACTGTCTGGACCGAGTCATGCTGAAGAAGTCGGCTTACGTCAAGCGACAACTGTTACATCGGCAGCGAAGCGTATGGAAGCGGCTGAGGAAGTACAAGATTTGTTTATGAATAGCTACTTCCGTGTATACACAAATCCTGATATTGTTGGAGTTGAGCTTGGTGGTGCTTTAAAAAATATTATCGCATTAGCTGCAGGGATAACGGATGGTCTTGGATTAGGTGATAATGCGAAAGCGGCATTAATGACACGTGGTTTAACGGAAATTGCTCGTTTAGGAAGAAAAATGGGCGGAAATCCTTTAACGTTCGCTGGTCTAACTGGTATGGGAGACTTGATAGTAACTTGTACAAGTGTTCATAGCCGAAATTGGCGTGCTGGAAATATGCTCGGAAAAGGGCACTCTTTAGAAGAAGTGTTAGAAAGTATGGGGATGGTTGTAGAAGGCGTAAGAACAACGAAAGCTGCTCATGAATTGGCAGAGAAGATGGAAGTTGAAATGCCGATTACAGCTGCTTTATATGACGTGTTGTTCAATGGGAATGATGTAAAGGATGCAGTAGGCTCATTGATGGGACGCGTTCGAAAACATGAAGTGGAAGCTATACCTGATTTACTTTAAATAAAAGCGACAGAAGTACAATTTGTACTCCTGTCGCTTTTTTATTTTTTGATTGGGTCTTTTCACCATTTTTTTATTTTTGCATAGGATGAAGTGTAACTTGAGGAGAGGGTGAAAAGAATGGATAATAACATTTTTAATAATATTGAGAAGGAAGCGAAAGTGAACAAAGAGGATATTTTTAAATTAGCGTCATCTGTACAAAATGCGAATTTACGTGATGAAACTGTGCTTCGTCAATTGATTCATCAAGTAGCTCTTATGGCAGGACGTGAGGTGCCGAAAGAGCAAGAGGATCAAATTGTAAAAGCGATTATTAACAATAATATGCCAGCAGATTTTGGCTCGTTAAGCAAAATGTTTAAAAAATAAATTATGAGAAACAAAGAGATTGTAGATTGCATATGATAGCCATGAAAGAATGGGAATAGAGCTGGTAAGGGCATATTTGGTCAACCGAAGCGCAAAATAATGCGCTTCGGTTTTATTTTTGTACATAAATTTTGTTAATTTACATTAAAATGATGAATTGTATTTGTTTAAAGATTTTAATTTGTTAAAATAGTATAAAAATAGATTGAAAGTAAAGGGGTGTATATATGTCAGAAGGGCTTATAAAAATGTGGTTTTCCTTAGGGGCAATGGGATTTATGTTTGTTGCAGTAGTTTTTATTTTATTAAGTAGGCATAAAATGAAAAATAAATTTCTGAAAGGGATTACAGCGTTAGTAGCGTACACCCTCATGATTGTGTCGGGTATTGTTATTTTTCTTGTTGTATTTAGTGGACCTGTGGAGCAGTAAGAGGAGTGTATCTCAAAATGTTACATAAGGAGTAAGTTATACTAGCGTGAAAAGGTGATTGTTAGTGAAAAAAATCCATATTATTTTAATATTTTGTTGCATCAGCGTTTTAACAGGGTGTATGTATCCGAAAGAAAATATGAAACAAAATGCTGTTCCTTATGAAGATCAGTTACAAGTTGTTCAAAAAGCTATTACGACATATAAGGAACAAAATGGTGGGATATTGCCAATTAAAACGCGTGATATGAGTACACCTATTTATCAAAAGTATCCAATCGATTTTCAAAAAATTGCTCCGCGCTACATACAAGAAGCACCAGGGAATGCGTATGAAAGTGGAGGGGTATACCAATACGTATTAATAGATGTTGAAACAAATCCGACCGTAAAGTTAATTGATATAAGGATGGTTGAACAAATTCAGGAATTATCATTAAAACTAAGGATGTACCGTGATGAACATAGATATCCACCGTTTAAAAAAGTAATTTCAGACGGGGTATATGAATTGGATTACAAAAAACTAGGATATAAAGATGTACCGCAAGTGACAAGTCCGTATTCTGGTAAAGGACTTCCTTTTGTAATCAATGAAAAAGGAGAAGTATTTGTTGACTACAGAATCGACTTATATGAAGTGTTGAAAAAAAATGAAGGGCAATTTAAGGAAGGAGAAGATATTCGAAATATACTATCGAAAGACTCCCCATTTGTTCCCGCATATTCTTTACCGTATACGGTGAAGGACGGAGAACCAATTTTTTTTAAATCATAAGTCATGAACCTTTCTTTTAGCGAATAAGTTCTAGAAGAAAGGTTTTTTATGTTATACAACTTGTGATGCAAACAAAAAGTATTTTTTTAATAGTCATATGAAATTGGACAAAATTATTTGATATATTGTCCGAACTTCTAGAATACCATTATATTATATCAGATATTATAGGCAACGTTAGAGAAGGTATTAGTTGACTATATACACGGAATTATTCCCAAAAATTTTGAGGGAGGGAATCACTTGGAAAAGGTAGATATTTTTAAAGATATTGCGGAACGCACAGGCGGTGATATTTATTTTGGAGTTGTAGGAGCTGTTCGAACAGGGAAATCAACATTCATTAAAAAATTTATGGAACTTGTTGTTATTCCGAACATTGAGAATGAATCTGACCGCCAAAGAGCGCAGGATGAACTGCCTCAAAGTGCTGCTGGTCGTACAATCATGACGACGGAACCGAAGTTTGTTCCAAACCAAGCGGTTTCTATCGAAGTAGATGAAGGACTTGAAGTAAATATTCGATTAGTAGATTGTGTTGGATATACGGTTCCAGGAGCAAAAGGCTATGAAGATGAGAATGGCCCGCGTATGATTAATACTCCTTGGTATGAAGAGCCTATTCCATTCCATGAAGCTGCAGAAATTGGCACGCGCAAAGTAATTCAAGAACATTCAACAATTGGTGTTGTAATTACAACGGATGGAACGATTGGCGAAATACCAAGAAGAGATTATATAGAGGCAGAAGAACGCGTTGTAAATGAGTTAAAAGAAGTTGGAAAGCCTTTCATTATGATTATCAATACTGTACAGCCGTATCATCCGGATACAGAGCAATTACGCCAAAGTTTATCTGAAGAATATGATATACCAGTAATTGCGATGAGTGTAGAGAGTTTAAGAGAAACAGATGTATATAATGTACTTCGAGAAGCGTTATTTGAGTTCCCAGTATTAGAGGTGAATGTAAACCTTCCTAGTTGGGTAATGGTGCTAAATGAAGGGCATTGGTTACGCAAAAGTTATCAAGAAGCAGTTCAAGAGACTGTGAAGGATATAAAACGTCTTCGTGATGTGGACCGTGTCGTTTGGCAGTTTAGTCAATATGAATTTATTGATCGGGCAAGTCTAGCTGGCATTGATATGGGGCAAGGTGTGGCAGAGATTGATTTATATGCGCCAGATGAATTGTACGATCAAATTTTAAAAGAAGTAGTAGGGGTAGAAATTCGAGGGAAAGATCATTTACTGAAGCTTATGCTCGACTTATCTCATGCGAAAATAGAATATGATCAAGTGGCGGATGCCCTGCGTATGGTAAAGCAAACAGGATATGGTGTAGCAGCACCTGCACTAGCTGATATGAGCTTAGATGAGCCGGAAATCATACGTCACGGTTCAAGGTTTGGTGTGAAATTAAAAGCGGTAGCTCCATCTATTCATATGATTAAAGTAGATGTTGAATCGACGTTTGAGCCGATTATTGGTACTGAAAAGCAAAGTGAAGAATTAGTTCGTTATTTAATGCAAGATTTTGAAGATGATCCATTATCAATTTGGAATTCCGATATATTCGGACGTTCGCTTAGCTCTATTGTTCGAGAAGGAATTCAAGCAAAACTATCTTTAATGCCAGAAAATGCTAGATATAAATTAAAAGAAACACTAGAAAGAATTATTAATGAAGGATCTGGCGGATTAATTGCGATTATATTATAAGAAAAAATCCCTCTCATTGTAGAGGGATTTTTTTATTTTTTACGTATGGAATAGAAAAATAAACAGTCATTATCTAATACATTGTTGTAAATTGTCAAGTTTCATCAGATTTTCACATTTTAAGAGTAACAATTTCCTTAAAAATATTGAATTATAAAGGAGAATCGTATAATATAGGCGTTGATAATGATTTATCTACATCTTTGTAGTATAGAATTTGTAAAAATTGCCTACAAATGAAAGTAAGACTCATTTTATGATCATTATACAGTCTTATCTTTGGGAGGAGGTGAATGGCATGAACAAGACAGATTTAATCAATGCTGTTGCAGAAGCAAGTTCCCTTTC